>ERZ1026868.25-NODE-25-length-133491-cov-42.343648_pt1 | contig 133491 bp, 109 predicted proteins | sample MGYA00380164_ERZ1026868 | MGnify/ENA primary metagenome ERZ1026868 (study PRJEB33269, sample SAMEA4719800) | human gut metagenome | biome: human-associated habitat; feature: organic feature; material: feces | place: Cameroon | collected 2013-10 ...
AAACCGTTCCTTCGCGCAAACTTTACTTAAATTATTTATAATGCGTTTGCCCTGGGATTTTCAGCGGAACAAGGAAATTCGCTGTTATAGTTGCCGTGCTAATTTGGAAAATCTAACAATTTTCTTGTATTTTAGCATCTAAAAACTGAAGGAATACTTCCTAACTCCTGAAGTGAGTATTCCTAAGACCTGAAGTGAATATCCCTAAGACCTGAAGTAAGTATTCCTAAGGCCCTTAGAGAGTATTCCTTAGGGTCTTAGGAAGTATTACTTAGCCTCTTAGGAAGTATCGCTACGGGTCTTAGGAAGTATTCCTTTTGTTTTTATGACAGAAAGTAAAGGCATTTTTTATGTAATCTTAGGGCTTGCCTCTATGCCATACTCCAGCTTGCCCCATGTCATTATCCGGCTTGACCGGATAATCTGCTTTTGATTCCCACATCAAGTGCGGGAATGACATTTATTTTTTATATTATCCAACTCAATTAGATAATCCATTATAGATTGCCGTGTCATGCACGGCAATGACAGTAAAGTTTCAGTGCGGAATGACAGTGTTCGAGCAATATAACGGCTTTGAAATTTTTGTTAGGCAATTTCTTCTTTCAAAATTTCAACTAATTCTGATGGCGTTACAACAAACGGTTTTTCAGGAAAATGTTTTCCATTACCTGTTACAAGAAAAGCATCTTTATCTTGTGCTGATAATGTTACTGCATAAAAAACAACATCTTTCGGGTCAGGCATTGTTTCATTTACTTCTGCCAAGTCTGTAATTTTCAAGCCATTGTCCATAATATCTTTCAAAAGGTTTATGATTATATTTTCTGGAAGCTTGAATTTATCTCTTCTTAAAACTTCATTGTATTCTTTGACAATTTCATCAGAGTAAACAGGAACAATATTTCCATTTGCAATAAAACGCAAAATCTGCACAGTTGGAGAGTTTTCATTTCGGGTTATCAAAGCTGAAACAAGAACATTTGTGTCAATAACGACATATTCTCTTGTCATTTACAAACCTGACCTTGCAGCAGAGATTTCAGCATTGATTTCGTCAATAGACATTTCGGGAACATTGTTCTTTTTAATTGAATCTCTTGCATCTTTGTAGATGCTCCATCTTTCAGAGCGAGTATCATTTCTTAACTCAAATGGAAGTCCGCCTACTGCAATACTTTTTTTGAAAAAAATCCTAACCGCAGTAGGCAAATCCAAACCAAGCGATTCATAAATACTTGTAACATTTGTTTTTGTCTCTGCATCTACTTTTATCTGAACAAGAGCTGTATTTGTCATAGCAACACCTCTAAAAGTATGTATTTAACTATATAATAACATACTCTTGTTAACTTTACTAGATTTTCTATAAGAACAGGGGCTGTCTCAAAGGTGTTTTCTATGTAATCTTCTGGCTCGACCCCATGTCATTATCCGGCTCGACCGGAGTATCTCGTAACAGATTCCTGACCGAGTTTGCTACGCAAACATCGCAGCATCAAGTGCAGGAATGACAACAAAATTTCAGTATGGCAATGACAGTAAAGTTTCAGTGCGAAATGACAGTTTTCAGGGCAATATAGTTGCTTTATTTTTCAATTCCGTCTGACCATGTTTTTGAAGGATCAGTTGTATCTGTTGTACCAGAACTAACAACTGTCAAACTGCCACTGACTGCCAAATTTTGGAATTTTATTTCGTCTTCAGTGAATTCTTTTTTGCAGCTTATGGCAAAATTGCGCAAGTCTACGGTCATTAGCCTGTTGTGAGCGTACATTTTGCCGTTCTTTTTGCCGATATAATCCGGCAGGACAAAGTTTGCGCCGCAGTCTGCAATCACAAGCTCCTTAGGGCGGATTGCTACAATGCGCATTGGTCCGTAAAAGTGTGTGTTACGTTCTTCATATTTTGGAATGTTTGCTGTGATTTTATTCAATTGTACACTGTAGCCGGAACTTGAGCCAGTTGCACTGATTGTTCTTTCACCTGACCAGCCAAGTGTTTTTATTAATGACAAGTCCGAAGACAAAATGAGCAGAGCACCACGGCTAGTAACTGTGTTGTTATTTGCAACATTATAATTATATATAACGGTTTGATTATTGCTGTCATTACTAGGGTAAGAGCTTGTATCACAAACCAATACAGCTACTCTTCCGTCTTCAAGAACCGCCATGTCTGTTATTGTGCCAGAAACGTCAAAATCAGCCAAAGTTTTTGTTGTTATTGGATTTGCAGAGCCGTCTCTTGTTGTGTAGTCAAATGTTGCATAGCCAATTGAATCTGGGCACTGATTAGTAGCATCGCTGCTGTTAAATGAATAATAAAAATTTTCTCCTTGCGTTGCAATACACGCAGAAGAAAAAGGGAAAGTAGCACCACTTTTTCTAATTTCGGCATATTTATCTGTTTTTTTACATAAATACAGTTTCTTTGCTGAATCTGACCAATAAGCATACGCAACCCAATAAATATCTGTCGTGCTGTCATAATATGCATCAAAATAATCTGAATTATTATTAGGTAATGTATAATTTTTTTCATCAGTATCGGCAAATGATCTTATTACAGGAGGAAAGTATTTATCAGAATCATCTTTCCCAACATACATATAATAAATTCCATTATTGGTTTCTGCAAAATTGGAATAATATGCAACACTGCTTGAAAGCACCCATTTCTTTTTTTCGGCACAACTTGAATAATCGTAGGCGTACATATTTCCGGAATAATCACGAAAAAGCATATACTTTGAATAGAAAACGCCCTCAAGAATCATTTTTATTGTGCAATCTGTGGTTTCGCCGGCTTTTACTTTGATTTCTGCGCTTCCGCTTCCTTCAAGAAGATTTTCTGCTGTGTTCCAGGCTTCAGCCTCTGCTATATAAGTTCCCGGCTCAAGCTCGCCAAATTCTATTACCCCCCCAGAGTTCCTTCCTCGGTTTTGTCAAAATCATCATTATAAAGGCGCACAGTGAATTTGTCTGCATTGTCTTTATTGTAGGCGGCGCGAGAACTTCCGGGCAGAACGACACGCACAGAGCCGTTTTCGCCGGAGCCAGAGCTCATGTTCATGCATGAAATAAATGCGAATAAAAATGCTGGTAAAATAGAAAAAATCAGTTTTTTCATAATGTTCCTCCTTTGTCAGGGATTCCCGTGTCGCTGCGCGGGAATGACAGTTTTTTTGTCAGTAAATGCTATCACCTTGTCATTATCCGGCTTGACCAGATAATCTGCACCGTAAAACAACAGTCCTTATAATTATGATTCAAAATATTCTATTTGTCAGCATTTGAGGGCATTTTTTTTTAACTTTTTTATTGCGCAATCTGTTTACAAACAAAATGGCTCATTTACAAAATTCCAATGGCATTGAAAATTATCATTCCTTTCTATAAAATAGCCTATTATGAATTTTAATAAGAAAAAAAAGAATCTGCTTATTCCTATAGCCGTTATATTTTGCGTTTTGTACATTATTTTTTCAGTGCAGCCAATGGGTCATGAAATTCATTTTACACCGGAATGGACAGAGGACATTTCACATATTCAAGAAAATTCAAATGACACAAAAAAAATTCCGTTTAAACTTTCCCAGAACATAGGATATTTTACCCCTGACGGAAAAATTGTTTCAGCAATAACATTTCCTTTTAAATCAACAATTTCAGAAAAATGGTACGCAACATTCGGGGTAAGCGGCACAAAGACTGACTTTTTTTTCGCGGACGGAACTTTGGCAGGAACAATCAACGAAGCCGGATTTCCCTTTTTTGACCAAGACAGAATCTTTGTAATGCAGCCGGGCGGAACTGCTTTTGTAAAATGCGATTCAGAAGGAAAGCGTGAATGGAACTACGAGCATTATTCGCCAATCACCGCATTTTCATCAAGCAAAAATGGAACTGCCGCAGGATATGCAGACGGAACTGTAATTTCTTTTTTGCCGGACGGAAAAATTGACCAGAAGTTTGCGCCGGGCGGAAGCAATTGCGATGTGATTCTTGGAGTTGCAATTTCTGAGAACGGAAACAGAATCGCCTGCGTTTCAGGACAAGACCAGCAAAGATTTATTGTCGCGGAAAAAAACGGCGGACATTCAAAAGTAATTTTCCATGAGTATCTTGAAAATTCCATTTCACGCCAGACGCTTGTAAAATTCAACAACAATTCTGATTACGTTTATTTCAACGGAAAAGATTTTCTTGGAATCGTCAATACAAAAAAATCTACAAGCAAGAAAATTCCAATCAAAGGAAAAATTTCCCAAATAGAATTTTCCGATGACAATGAGCTTGTTTTTGTTCTTAGCAAAGACGAGGAAAAATACACGGTAACAATTCTTGAATCTTTTATTTATCCAATGGCATCGTTCAGTTTTGAAGGCGAATGCTCATTTATTCAGACTTATGAAAATTCGATTTTCATTGGACGAAACACAAAAATTTCTAAAATTTCAATTTCAAAAAAATAACTGTCTAACAGGATTATCGGGTCAAGTCCGATAATGACATAAAACCATAGTGCTTGAAATTGGACTTAAATACTTCTTGCGGAGAAAAAAATGAAAAAAATAATTTTAACTTTAACCTGCGCATTTTTCAGTTTCTGCGGATTTTCCTTCGACTGGCCTCAAAAAGAAACTAATTCAGATTCATTCTATTCATATTTCGGACAGCTCCGCGGAGGCACAATAAATTCCTCGCTGATTTTTAAAGATCCTTCAGAAGTCAAGGCAGCAGACAAAGGAAGAATAACCGCCATAATTTCAGACCATAGCGACGATTTTGGCTGGTTTGAATCCGCTTTGGGAAACTCCGTAATTATTTCGCATGAAGACGGACTTTCAACAGTTTACGCAAATCTTGACGACAGTTCAATTTCAAAAGAAATAGAAGAAAAGCAATTTGTTGAATCTGGAGAATATCTTGGAACAAGCGGAAACACAGGCTGGCAGGAAGAACAAAGCTGCCTTGAATTTAAAGTCTTTGATTCAAAAAACAGTTCCGCTGTAAATCCAAGGATTCTTATGCCGCGCGCAGGAAGAGAACTTCCGCTTGCAATGGGAACAATAACTTTAAAAGACAAAAACGGAGTCTCGCACAATCTTTTGAACGAACGAAGATTGCCGGCAGGAAAATATTACGTCTACAGAACACGACAAAATGTTGCAGTTCCGTACAAAATAATCACAGCTGTAAACGGAGCGACTGTAGAAAATATTTCTTATGATGTTTTAAAAGAAAGTGCCGGAAAACTTTGCGTAAAAGGAAATGAGTCTTACAGCGTTAAAGAAATTTATCCAGACGACACAAAGCAATTGGCAGGAATTGTTCAGCTGAACAAAGGCTCTTGTACGCTGACAATTACAATTGTCAACATTCTGAATTCAGCCTCAACAATTTCCTACAAACTGGACATTTACTAGGCTTTGATTGCCTTTGAAATAATTCCGCCGCCAAGTGTTATTCCGTCTTTATAAAAAACAACGGACTGGCCTGGAGCAACTGCCCGCTGCGGCTCGTCAAACACAACCTTGTAAGATTTGCCGCAAAACTCTTCATTTTCCAACGGCTTATACGGCACAACATGGGCTTTTACAGGCTTTGAAGCAAGGCGGATTTTTACCATCGCATCAAATTCGCAGCAAGGATCGTAGTCGGCAGGCCAAACCAAATCATCCGCAATAAGACCTGAACAAAACAAGTCGCTGTCTTTTCCAAGGACAACCAGATTTTTCTCCTTGTCAATTTCTGCAACGTAAAGAGGATAAGGCGCGCTCACTCCCAGTCCTCTTCTCTGCCCGATTGTATAATGCTCAATTCCTTTGTGGCGGCCAAGAACTTTTCCGTCCAAATCAATAAAGTCTCCCGGCACAGAAGGCTTGTCCTTGAACATATATTCTAGCATTGGAGCCGGAATAAAATCCTGACTTTCTTCTTTTTCAGCAGCCTTTAGTCCACGTTCACGAGCCATTTTAAAAATTTCTTTTTTGCTGAAACTTGCAAGCGGAAAACGGACTTTCTCTAAAATCGCACTCGGGATTCTGTACAAAAAATAAGCCTGGTCTTTTGTAATATCAAGCGCAGTGTGAATTTGAACTGGACGGCATTTTCCCCTTTCATCTTTTGAAGCGTTTTCTCCATAAACTAAAAAAAGCGGCTCTGTTCCGCGCACGGCTTTTGCATAATGACCTGTGCAAAAATAATCGTATTCAATTCCCAAGTCTTTTAAGCCGGAAAGCATCGCGCCAAATTTTATAAAGCGGTTGCATCTTATGCACGGATTCGGTGTGCGGCCGTTTCTATATTCGCGCTTGAAATATTCTATTACTTCCTGCTGATATTTTTCTTTAACGTCAACAACGACATACGGAATGCCTTGCTCTGCGCAAAACTTTCTGTTTTCTTCTATGTCTTCAACTTCCTTAGGACTGTAGCAGCTATCTGGAATTTTATAATCGTCAGGCAGATTTAAATCAGCCTCTTGCCACAAAGACATTGTTACACAAGTTACATCACATCCTTTTTCTTTTAAGAGCATTGCAGTCATTGTAGAATCAACGCCACCAGAAAGTCCCACAACAACTCTGTCGCCTTTCTTCGGAAGCTCAAGCTCTTCATAAGTCATTGAATTATAATTCATAAAGCAAGTATAAATAGAATCAATAAAAAATTCAATTTTCCATAAAATAAAAGTTGTCTTAAATAGAAAGGCAGTTTCCAAAAAATCCGGACGCAGAAACTTTTTCATTTGCACCGATTAAATGGCTCACGTCTCCCATCTGCTGAATTCTAAAAACAGCTTCTCCTGGAACTCTTTCTTCAGCGCCAACAATTGTAACAGAGCTTGGAGCAACAAAAAATCCTTGCCAAAGCTGAACAGGACTAATACCTGTAAGATGGCTTAGCATAACAAACATCACGCCCAGATGACAAACAAAAACAAGACTTTTTTCATCCAAATCTTTTTGCTCAGGCTCAAGGTGCGTATCAATCAAAGATTCTTCTTTTGAAATATGCGGCAAGCAATTGTACAAAGGAATTTTTGAATCAATGCGGTTGTAGTCATAAGATGCCAAAATCTCATCAAGCCCATGGCAAACTTCCTTGTAATGAAATTCTATGTTTCCACTTTTCATTGATTTTGTCTTAAAAAAACTTTGAACGTCTTTGTATTTTTTTTCGCCAAAATAATCGCGCGGAAGCCAGTCCCATGCAATTCTGTTTTCGCCGGTTTTAAAATCTTTTATGTCGTAACTAAATTCTCTAAGCCAAGGCAATGTTGAAACTTTCATAGGCTGCTTTGAAAAATCTGCATGGATGTTTTCCAAGCAGGCTTTTGCCGTAGCCTGAGCGCGTCCCATCGGAGAAACAAAAAATTCTGTAGCATTCAATTTTGAAATGCGCTTGCCCAAAAGTTCTATTTCAGATTTTCCTTTTTCTGTAACAGAATCAATTGAATAATCAGGATCTCCATGACGAATAAAAATCAAATGCATTTTACTGTTCCTTTTGAAATATTTTTTATTTGCTCAAGAAATGTATTTTTTTCAGATAGAAAAATTTCACCTTTGACAGAAATGTCAGTTCCAAAGTTTTCAGTCAGATTTGAAATATTAAAGCCTTCAAATAAGTGTTTTACAGTTTGATACAAATCATAGCCGCACGAAAACGAAAATGAAGATTTTTCAACATAAGGTTCCGCCTTGCAAATGGAAAGAACTTCTTTTGCGCTTTCACTGTAAGCATGGACAAGTCCGCCTGTTCCTAAAAGTGTTCCGCCGAAATACCTTGTTACCGTAAGCAAGATATTTGTAATTCCGCTTCCTTTTAAAACATCAAGGACAGGACGCCCTGCTGTTCCGCTTGGCTCGCCATCATCGCTCATTCCAAAAGTTTCAGATTTTAAGCCGACAGAAAAAGCGTGAACTACATGAGTCGCGTCAAAATATTTTTGCTTAACTTCGTGAAGTTTTTCTCTTGCCTGCGCTTGAGTTTCAACTGGAAAAACTTCTGAAATGAAGCGGGAATTTTTTATGACAATCTCAGCTTTTGATTCTTCAAGAAGAACCTTCATTTTTATCTCCGCCAATCATTCCATTAACGCTCAAAAATGAAAAATAATAAATTGGAATACAATAATAAACTTTTGCAAGAATTGTGTAATATTGAAGGAACGCATAAAATCCAAGCAAAAGAGAAATAAAATTATTTTTTCCAGAAAGAACTGCATTAAGAAAAACCGCAGCAAACAAAACCGCAAAATTTTTCAAGCAGACAAAAATCACAAAGCCCATATAATGAAAATATCTTCCACGGATAATAAAAAGGCTTTTTTTAATTGCATCCTTTAAATTGATTTTTTTATTTTCAAGAAACGCATTCCAAACAAAAATAAACGGAAGAAAGCAAAAAACAAAAACAAAAAAGAAAATCACTGTATAAAAAAGAGCAACTGTAAAAGCTTTTGCAATTTTTTCAGAATCAAGCTGATTTAAGTTTTCATTTGAAAATGCTTGAGAAAAAAAACTTGAGCAAGAAATAATTTTTTCTTTAAAAACAAAAATCAATACGGCAGAAATACACGCTACCAAAAATACAACAAGTGTAAAAAAAACAGAAGCGTAAAATATGCGCTTTGATTTTTCAAAGAATCCAGAGAAGATTCCTCCCGGAGAATTCCTTTTGCCAAGGACAACATTGGTAAAACCAGCGACAATTCCATAAGCAAGAGTAAAAACAACAATAAGTATCAAAGAAGTAAAAACAAACGAAATTGCATACCCGGCAGCAGAGCCATTAAAAAGCATTGCAGGAGAAAATCCGCTTGTAAGCAAAAAAGACAGCATTACATTAAAAAGCAAAAGCAGCAAAACTGAACGCACAATATTTTTTGCCAGCCGCTCCCTTAAAACCTGATACATTCTTTTATACTCAGGATTTTTTAATTTTTCTTTATCCAATTTTTTATTCCTGTTTTATAATTTATAAATCAAGTTTTGTCTGCAAACCTGAATCTTCAACTTTTATAGAATCAACTTCTTTGGACTCAAGCCGGATTCCGTTAGTCTTCAAGCCTTTTTCTTCAAAATCCTGCGCTTTAAATTCTTGGACTGTGATTTTCACACGAGGCTTTTTAGTGTAATTCAAAGAGAATTTAAATTTAGCTCTTGTATCAACGTGAAGCACTTCCATTCCGTCTGGCACAAAATTATAGTCGCGGTTCATAATCCAACCGGAAATTCGGCAGCGTTTTATAAAGCAGTATTTTGTTTTCGGATCGCGGTAAATTATTGTAAAGAGAATTTTGCTGATAATGTCCTTGTCCGCATAATTGCAAAACCAAATTCCTGAATCAACAAAAAGCTTGTCTGGCACATCGCAAACGCTCCAAAGTCCGCTCTTGCGCACAATAAGAATTCTGTCAAAAGGCGTAACTTTTAAAATTTCCCTTCCTCCATTAACAGAAGTTCCAAGGTAGCCTTTTTCATCATAGCGTAACGGAGTATCACGCTGGACAATTTGCTTTACATCGACTGCAGAAAATGAAGTTATTTTTGTCTGGCGTTCAAGAAGCGCAGGACTTATCGCTGTGTGATCCTGCTTTGGATCCAGCGCGGAAAATTTTTTAAGCTCATCAAGAATTCCGTCAAGATATTCAACAGCGCAATCAGTCAAATGTTTTAGCCGACGCGCAATTTCTTTTAACCGCTCATTGATAGCCTTTACCTGATCGCGGTTTTTATTTATGTCAAAAAGTGAAATCCGCCTGATTGGAATTTTTAAAAGCTTTTCAACATCTTCGTCCGTAACATCTCTTATAAGCTCATCTTTAAAAGGAACAAATCCATCTTTAACAGCTTTGTTTACAGATTCGGCGGTTTTCATTTGCTCAATAGATTTATAAATTCGCTCTTCAATAAAAATCCGCTCAAGCGTGCGCTGATGAAGTTCTTCTGTCAGAGAGCCGCGTTCAAATTCAAGCTCGTCTTTTATAATGCCTGTAAGTTTTTTTGCATAATATTTTATAATTTCCGTAGCTGTCATTGCCACAGGCATATTGTCTTTTATAACAAGCATCTGGCAGGCAATTGATTTTTCGCAAGAAGTGTACGCATACAAAGCTTTTTCCACATCTTTGGAATAAACGCCACGAGGAAGTTTTATTTCAATATTGCAGTGGTCAGTTGTAAAATCTTCAACCGAACTTATTTTTATTTTTCCAGCTTTATAAGCCGCATCAATTGAATCAAGCAAATCTTTGGAAGTTGTCTCAAGCGGAAGTTCCGTTATAACAATCTTCTTTTCATCGCTCAAATCGAATTTTGCGCGTGTAATTATTTTTCCGTTTCCATCATTGTAATTACTTACATCCATCAAACCGCCAGTCGGAGAATCAGGATAGATTTCAAACGGCTCGCCACGCAAGGCTTTTATTTCGGCATCAAGAACTTCTTTAATATTGTACGGAAGAATTTTTGTGGACATTCCGACTGCAATTCCTTCCGCGCCGCCAAGAAGAACAACTGGAATTTTCGCACGAAAAGCAACAGGCTCTTTGCTTCGTCCGTCGTAGCTTGGAACATATTCTGTAATATTCGGATTGTACAAGAATTTTTTCGCCAGAGGATGAACGCAACATTCTATATAACGGGAGGCGGAAGCGGTGTCGCCAGTGTAAAGGTTTCCGAAGTTTCCCTGACGCTGAATAAAAATTTCTTTGTTTGCAAGAACAACTAGCGCGGCTCCAATTGAAGCGTCTCCATGCGGATGAAATTTCATGCAGTCGCCTACAACACTTGCAACCTTGTGCATTCTTCCGTCGTCAATATTGAAAAGCGTATGCATTATTCTGCGCTGAACAGGCTTCAGTCCGTCTTCCAAATCTGGAATCGCACGGTCGCGGATAACGTAACTTGCATATTCTATAAAATTCTTGTCAAATAAATTTTTTACAAATGCCATTTAAAAATCCTTATGCATCAATGTCAGCATTGCTAAGCAAATGTTTTTCAATAAAAGCCCTTCGCTCAGGCGTGTTTTTTCCCATATAGAATGAAAGAAGTTTTGGCACCATTTTAAGCTGGCTTATTTCAACAGGTGTAAGATGAATTGTTTCCGGCGAAATAAAGTCTTTAAATTCTGAAGGGCTGATTTCTCCAAGTCCTTTGAAGCGTGTTGTTTCCGCATAAGAGCCAAGTTTTTTCTGGGCCTTGTCGCGCTCCTCCTCGCTGTAGCAGTAAATATTTTCTTTTTTATTTCTTACACGGAAAAGCGGAGTTTCCAAAATAAAAATTCTGCCGGAAGTTACAAGCTCCTCAAAATATCCAAGGAAAAATGTCATTACAAGATTTCTAATATGGAATCCATCGTTATCGGCATCGGTCGCAATTACGATTTTTGAATATTTTAAATTCTCAACATCCTGCTCAATTCCAAGCGCCATCATCAGCTGGTAAAGCTCGTCGTTTTTATAAATCTCACTTTGTTTTTTTCCGTACATATTTTCAGGCTTTCCACGCAAACTAAAAATCGCCTGATAATCAGCATTGCGTGAATGCGTCATCGTGCCGGAAGCAGAATCTCCCTCGGTTATAAAAATCATGCTGTTTTCGCCTTTTGCACCATCCTGAATATGGAAACGGCAATCTTTCAATTTAGGAATTCTTATACTGATTTTTCTTGCGGCTTCTTTGGCCTCTTTTTTTACCGCGCTAAGTTCTGTACGGAGTTTTTCGTTCGCCTGAATTTTTTCCTGAATTTTTTTTGCAGCCTCAGGATTGTGGTGCAGCCAGTCATCAAGTCCGCTCTGTGTCTCTGAAACAATCCACTGGCGAATATCTGTGTTGCCAAGCTTGTTCTTTGTCTGGCTTTCAAAAACAGGATCCTTGACCTTTACAAGAACCGCAGCCGCCATTCCTTCGCGTATGTCTTCGCTTTTATATGAAGTTCCGTAAAAATCATTTATTCCTTTTACAAATCCTTCCTTAAAAGCCGCAAGGTGAGTTCCGCCATCCGCAGTATACTGACCGTTTACAAATGAAAAATAATTTTCACCGTAGCTATTTGTATGTGTAAAAGCAAACTTCAACCGATCGCCCTGATAGCTTCCTATTGCATAAAGCGAAGTTCCTTCAATCTCCTTATTAAGCAAATCGAAAAGTCCATTGTCGCTTTTATATTCCTTGCCGTTAAGCTTTAACGTAAGACCTGCATTTAAATAAGCATAATTCCAAATTCTTTTTTCAACAAATTCCATGTTGAAATTGTATTTTCCAAAAATCGCTTCGTCGGGAACAAATTCAAAATAAGTTCCGTCCGGCTGCTTTTGCTTTAAATTTCCAGAACGCTGGCTTACAAGTTTTCCCTGCTCAAAAACAGCTTCTGCGCATTGTCCTGCACGAACAGAAACTACGCGGAAATAAGAAGAAAGTGCGTTTACGGCTTTTGTTCCGACTCCGTTCATTCCAACTGAAAACTGGAAAACATCGTCATTGTATTTTGCGCCGGTATTGATTTCTGAAACGCATTCAACAACTTTTCCAAGCGGAATTCCACGTCCATAGTCGCGGACTTTTACACGGCTGTCTTTTACTTCGATTTCAATTTTTTTGCCAAAGCCCATGATAAATTCATCAACGGCATTGTCAACAACTTCCTTCAGCAAAATATAAATTCCATCGTTCTGGTTTGAACCATCACCTAAACGTCCAATGTACATTCCAGAACGCAAGCGGATATGTTCAAGCGCATCAAGGTGAATAATCTTATCATCGCCGTAGTCTTTGCTTTTTAAGGCAACTGGCTTTGCGGAGGCTTTTACAACGGAAACGTCAGGAGTTTTTGAAACAACATTTGACTCTTTTTTTATTTCTGATTTTTTTAATGCAGGAATTTTCTTTACGGGAACTTTTTCTTTTGCAGCGGATTTTTTTACTGCTGTTGTTTTTTTTGCAGTCTTTGCCGCTGTCTTTGAAATTTTTTGTTTTGGCTCTGGCTTAGATGCCTTTGAATTTTTTGCAGATGATTTTTTTACTGCCGAAGTTTTTTTTTCAGTTTTTCCACCCATAGCGTCTTATTTTAATGTATAAAATGAAATTCTTCAATGTAAATAAATAACGGAAGCAGGGCAAACGCATTATAAATAATTTAAGTAAAGTTTGCGCGAAGGAACGGTTTCTGGGGCAAAAACACTCTGATTGTTGCGACCGCGTGAGCGGGCAATTCTATAGTTACTTTGCAACAATCAGTGTGTAGCGCATTATTGCGCGATTTTGAACCAGGAAACCGTGCCTGGGAGCCAGTTTTATGCTGAATACATTTATAATGCGTTTGCCATGATAACGGAAGTTTTACTTTTTTAAGCTTGCTAAAAGCTGATCTAAATGATTTCTAAATTTTTCGATTTTCATAAGTTTTGGAGGCGGCCCGTAAACAGAACAAATGGAAGCAAAAAGAATTCCAAGATTTTTCTGCATTTCATCTTCACTAATTTTTTTGTATCCAGAACTGACAAAAACCGCCATGCCCATTAAAGAGCAAGATGCCATTTTGTGAATTGCAAGCGCAGTTTCTTTTTTATAGCCATATTTATTTTCAAGTATGTCAAGAATTATAGGCATTCTAAGATTGTCAACTTGCCTTCCGATTTTTCCGTCCACAATATAAATCTGCCTAAAAACAAAAGGATCTGCCTGAACAAATTTAAGAAACGAAAGTCCAAACGAACGGTAAACAAATTCATCGGGCTCTTCTTTACCTTCATTAGATACAGAACTGAAAATCTCATTAAGCTGACCGACAACTTTTTTTACGATGTCGTTTTTAAGCTCGTCCATATTCTTGTATTCAAAATAAATCGGCTGTGTTGAACATCCAAGTTTAAAAGCAACACGGCGAGATGTAACAGCATCGAATCCTTCTGCCCTAAAAATTTCCAGGGCAGCATCAACTATCATGTCTTTGGTAATTTTTTTTGTTGCCGACATAATTTTTCTCTTTTCAAAATATTAAACTTCAATTTGAATTCTTGTTCCAGACGAAGAAGATTTCTGTGCATAGATTGAATTCAAAGAGCGGTACGGATTTCTAAAATCTGAAATTTGCTTTTTGAGCTGAACCATTCTGACTTTTAAAAGCGAACGGTTTTTTTCATTCTGAGCAAGAACCTGGCTTTGAAGCTTAGACAAATCATCTTGAATCTGCGAAACCGGCAACGCTTCCTTTGGATTGTAAAAAGCCGCTCCAGACTTATTGTAAAGCTCCTGCATCGGAACAATCACTTTCTGCAGCGAGCCGATTCCCTGAACAATCTGCGCCTCAAGCTCACTGTGCGCAATCAAGGAATCCGAATCTTCTTCTGCAATTTTATTTTCCTGAGATTCCAGAACCTTTAAATATTCCTGAAACTTTTTCCTCTGCTGCTCAAGAAGCATTCTGAATTTTTTTAGAATCGCAACACGCTCGTCAAGTTCTTCTTTAGTAATTTTTTGTTCCATAAAATTTCTCCGCATCAAAAAATAAGTCAGCAAATTAAAGGCAAACTTACTGTTAAAGCTATCCTGTTATGTTTAGCGATGGCGCAGTTCCCGGAATTTTTGTCTGGGCATTTGCAGTGCTGTTTGAAGCCGAAATCCAGGAATCCTGAAGCTGGGAAAGCATATCACGCACAAACGAAAGTTTTTTCTTGTCATGGGTTATTGTGCAATCCAAGATTTGCTTGTTAAAAAAAACGTAAAGCGACATAAGATTTTTTGCAATTTCACCGCCCTGCTCCATATTAAGGCTCACTTCAAGTTCCGTGATTATGTCCATAACTTTTTGCAGATAGTTTCCAAAATTTTCAATGCTGCCTGGTGCAATTTTTTCGTCTTCAGAAATCAGGGCTATCGCTTTTTCCAAATTTGAAACAGCACCGTCGTAAAGCATTACAACAAGTTTTCCTTGGCTGGCAGTTTTTACTCCGATTTCACGGTAAGCGCTGAACCCGCCATAAGGATTGCTTCCATACGCCATTTTTTCCTCCCACAGCTTTGCTTCTGCTTTGCAAAAACAAGACTGCTACTTTCGATTATCGGAATTTTAAAAAACGACTTTAGCAAAACGGCGCGCATTTTATAGAAGACAAAATATTGAACATAGGCTTGAATTTCATTAAAATATCCGATTATGAAAACTTCACAAATTCCATTTAGGACACTTCGCGATTCTCCATCAGAAGCAATTATTTCTAGCCATCAGCTTATGATGCGCGCCGACTTAATCAGAAAACTCGGAAACGGACTTTACACATATATGCCGCTCGGTTTAAGAGCATACAGAAAACTTGAAAAAATCATCAAGGAAGAAATTGAAGCTTCGGGCGCAATGGAATTTAAGCCGACTGTAATTGTTCCCGGAGACATTTGGAAAGAAAGCGGAAGATGGGAAACTATGGGACCACAAATGCTCAAAGCGCAGAACCGCCAGCAGCAGGACATGGTTGTAAGCCCGACGGCTGAAGAGGCATACACAGCAATTATGCGTCAGGGTCTTACAAGCTACAAGCAGCTTCCAATCAACTGCTATCAGATAAACACAAAATACAGAGATGAAATCCGTCCTAGATACGGAGTTATGCGCGGCCGTGAATTCAATATGATGGACGGCTATACTCTCAATGCTGACGATGAATCCCTTGACCAGTCATATCAGGCTTACGCAAAAGCATACCTCAGAATTTTCAAAAGGCTTGGACTGGATGTAATAACTGTAAAAGCTGACACCGGCGCAATGGGCGGAAGCGGCTCTGAAGAATTCATGGTTGAAAGTGAAATCGGAGACGACACGCTTATTTTGTGCAAATGCGGATATGCGGCGAATGTTGAAAAAGCCTCATGCGCAAAAGACATTCCAGTTGATATAGACGGAAATCCTGTAAAGGCAACAGAAAAAAGCTATGAGCCAATCAGTACTCCAAACGTTGGAACAATCGATGACTTGGAAAAATATTTAAAATGCTCAAAGCATCAGCTTTTAAAGACTTTGATTTACAAAGCCACAAATGTATGCCTTGACCTTAGCGAAGTTGACTGCTGCAAGAACTTAAAGACAGTTACAGAAGGAAACATAAAATTCTATCCAGAAGTCTTTGTTGCTGTCTGCATAAGAGGCGACCTTGACATAAACGAAGCAAAGCTTGCAGGATTCCTAAAAGCGTCAGAAGTTGAGCTTGCAACTGCGGAAGAAGACACAAAAATCACAGGTGCGCCTGTCGGATTCGCAGGACCAATAAATCTTTCAAACGTGCCTGTAATCGCAGACAATTCCGTGCTTGATATGCACGACTTCCTTGTAGGAGCAAACAAAGCCGACACGCATTTTGTTCACGTTGAATACGGAAGAGATTTTTCTGCATGGAAAACAGCCGATCTTAGAACTGCAAAAGCAGGAGACATCTGCCCTGTCTGCGGAAAACCATTCTACACAACAAAAGGAAATGAGCTTGGACACATTTTCAAGCTTGGAAAAAAATACACAGAGTCGATGAACGTAACTTACCTTGACAAAAACGGAAAGTCCGCTGTTCCAACCATGGGCTGCTACGGAATTGGAGTTGACCGTGTTCTTGCGTCAATTATCGAGGCTTTCCATGACGACCGCGGAATTATCTGGCCGATGTCAACTGCGCCTTATCAAGTTGCTATTGTTCCAATAAAATACAGCGGAGCAATGAAAGAAGCGGCGGACAAAATTTATGACGAGCTTTTAAAAGCTGGTGTCGAAGTTTTGCTTGACGACCGTGACGAACGTCCTGGCGTAAAATTCAACGACATGGATTTAATCGGATTCCCGGTAAGAATTACAGTTGGAGACAAAAATCTTCCAAATGTAGAAATAAAAATGCGCTCAAGCGAGCAGGCAGAACTTGTTCCGCTTGAAAACGCCGCCGCAAAAGCCAGCGAAATTGTAAAGACTGAATTCAACAAGCTGAACTCATAAAAACAGACATATATAAGGAAAAAACATTGAAAAAAACAATTCTGACTTTGGCATTTACTTTTATTGCGTCTTTCTCTGCATTTTCTCTTCCGGGAACAAAGCAGTACATTCCTGACATTTCCGGGGAATACGTTTACTATAGAGACAGAAGCTTTAAAAATGAATCTATTGTCGGATTTCTTTTTTACAATGAAAGCACTTATGCCGCACGTTTTTATTCTCCTGCCGATGAAAAAAACAGCACGCCTGAAAGGGACATAACAATCTATGTTTCTGTAAATCCTGAATCAAAAGCCGGAATGGAATTTACAGGTGAAAAAATTCAAGGAGCGGTTTCCGAGCAAGACACAGAAATCATAAACTACCTGCACGACTTGTTTTACGAATTCACTTCGCGCAGGCAAAAAGAAAATCTTGACTCATGTAAAAAAATCAACAGCCAGCAGGATTTTCATCAGTTCGGCGGAAATGTAAATATTCTGTTCAATCCTTATGTTCCGATTTTCAACATCGAAGAAATAAAGGCTTCTGACGGACAAAGCATTTTTTCAATGGAAACTGCCGGGCATCTTGTGTCTTCAACTGACGAAAGTTTTTCTGTTTTTAAGGGAATTGAAGGACTTCCAAAAGACAAAAAAAGAATTTTCAAAAAAACAAAATCGCAAGAAACCGAAGCAGAGTTCGGCGGACAGAAAATCATATTGGACACGATGTGGAAGCAGTCAATGGAAAACTTGTGGCTTCTTGAGGATTTTGCAATTCTTTCAATGACAACAATGTCAGTCCCAGAAGAGCAAAAAAATCATGCAATGGATACTCTTTTGCGCCGCCTTTGCCAAAGCACAGACTTGTCATATTCAATTGCACCGCAAAGAAAAATTACAATAAATGAAAATAAAATTTCTGTGATGAATATTTTCTATCAGCCTGAATCAGAAAACGTAACCCGCGACTTTAAAATTATAACGCAGAATAAAGGCAACGGAACAATTTCACTTCTTACGCTTACAATATTCGACAGCGTTTATCAGAAAAACAGAAGCTACTTTACAAAAATTCTTGAAAGCTACAAAGTTTCCCACTAGAACTAAAAACTGTTGCGGTTCAGCGGAGTGCCAATCCAAACGCCTTCGCTGCCAAGATATTCTTTCTTTTCGCCGTCCACCAAAAACTGAACATTTTCAACAGTAGGGAATGCGGTCGCAGTAAATACAATCTGCTGAAGCTGTCCGCGCAACCCTTCAATTCCGTACTTGTTGAATTCAAAGTCTCCGCTAAAATTCAAGGTGGCAGTTCCGTTTTTTACAGAAGCACCGATGAGTCTTGTGTTTTCAGAAACGAGCGAACGGCAACCGGAATTTTCTTCGGAAGCAACAGGTCCTTTTATCAAAGCGTTTACCGCGTCCATAAGCGGACTGTCGGATTTTTTCATTTCGCGGATAATTTCTTTTCTTGAAACTGAACCATCGCTGTTTATTGTCATAAAATAAAGTTTGAGCTTCATGCTGGAAGTTTTGGGCGCGGTTTTTACAGAAACCTCTTTTCTTACTGTAGTTTCTTTTTCTTCTGGTTTTTGCGCGGATTCTTTCTTTTCTGTTTTGGAATTTATTTTTTCTTCAACTGCGGCTTCCTGCTGTTTTTTTGCAGCGTCATTCTGCGCCTTTATGTTTTCGTATATATTTTCCTGAACTTCTGACTGAATATTTTTCTCTTCAACATGAGAGCCAACGCCGTTCAAGTCAATTTCAATAGTTTCAATAGGAGCAACTTCATTTTTGTCAGCAACAGAAGAGCTTTTCACTTCCGCCTTTTCTACAAATTCAGGAGTCTTTAAGCCTGTCTTGCTGAAAAAACCAGTCGCCTTTAAGTTGCTTGCAATTTTGTCTTGATTTATAAGGAAAATTATAAGAATGAGCAGAGCAGCCAAAAGCCAAAGTGCAAGCCCGATTCCCGTTCTCTTTTTCTTTGCATTTTTTTCCGACATAGAGATGAGTATAAACCAGACCCGCTAAATTTTCAATAATGCAGTTTCTTTTGCCACACGGATTTGTATATTAAAAACTGCAATTTCCACGCTTGACACTCTGTCATTACGTCAACTTGACTATTGAAAGTTATTCTATTTTCATTATAATAGAAAGCAATAGCAATGGGGCTGTGTACTTTACTTGGTGCGCAGTCCCGTTTTTTTTTCAGCAGATATAGGCGGAACAAAATGGAAGACACAAAATCAGAAAAGCTAAGCACAGTTTTTGACGGGCTTATTCAAGACTACGAATCATTGCACAGCTCGCTCAATGAAATATACAACGAGTCGCAAAACATAAGAATTCTTTCGTTTAACTCTTCAATTGAAGCGGCAAGAGCCGGAACAGTCGGAAAAGGATTCCGCATAATTGCAAACGAAATTAAAAACATATCCGAAAAAAACGACACGCAAAATCAGACATGCCAAAAAGTCGTTGACCAGATTGAAATAAAAATGCACAAGTTGATTGGAATAAGAACTGCGGAAATGGCGTTCGACACAATCGACAAAGTCGACCGAAACCTTTTTGAGCGTTACTGCGATGTTCAAGCCTGGGCAACATTCGGAAAAATAATCGACTGCCTTGCAAATCCCACTGAAGAAAAAAGAATTTCAGCAGAACACACAATAGAAAGTCTTGTAAGAATTTATGAAGTTTACCATGATATTCTTCTTACGGACACAAGCGGAATTGTTGTATGCGTAGGTGTAAATAAAAATTTACGCGGACGTTCAATGCAGAACACAAAATGGTTCAAGGAAACATCTGAATCACAAAGCACAACTTATTCAGATATGTATTACTCTGAATCGGTAAAAGACTGGACAGTTTCGTACAGTTGTCCTGTGCGCGCCCAAGACGGAACAATTGTCGGAATAATTTCAACAAGGTTCAACTGGAAATTCATACTGAACATAATTTCAAGCGCGAAAGTTTCCCATTCAGGCGAAATATTCATAATAAATAGTGACGGACTTGTAATAGCTTCAAAAAACAAGGATGAAATTTTAAAACGGCGGCTTACAGACTGGGAAGCATTTGAGCATATTTCGCAAGGACAAAAAATGGGATTCTATACAAACAAAACCAGCAGAGCGCTTGAAGTTTTTGGATATTCAAAAACGCCCGGCTACAATTCCTACAAAGGCAAGGAATGGTCTGTTGTGATAAAAGAAAATTATTGAAACTAAAGGGCGATTTTCCAATTTACGGAAACCGGCGTTACAGAAAAATGCACGCTTCCTTTTTTGAATGCTGTTTCTTTTTTTTCTGAATGCAAAGCTATAAACTCATGCACAAGCGGAACTCCAATTCCGCAGACAGTGCCCAAAGCCGCGCCAAAAATTGTGTCAGTAAGAAAGTGGTTTCCGCTTGCAATTCTTAGCCCCGCCGTTCCAATAGCAACTGAGTAAGATGCCGCAATTACAGGAATTTTCCATTTTGATTCAGGAAAATAACGGCAAAATGTATACGAAAGAAATCCTGCGCCCAAAAAAGAATCCGTTGTGTGTCCGCTTGGACTTGAAAACTCAAAGTCATAGTCGTCAAGTTTGTCTTTCGGGTAGCCATCATAATACATATAAGGGCGGACTCTTCTTATTCCCATCTTCAAAAAATTTTTCGCGCCATAATCAAAAAGATAAGCTTCAACATACATCGTAGTCAGCGTAAGAATATCTTCCGTGGAAAGAAAATCATTAAAAAATCCAGCACCATAAACTGCAAACGGAAGAGCAAGGCTCACGGTGCAAGTTGCAGTTCCAAGGTTGTCGAGAGTACGGTTGTATTTTTGGGAAAGTTTTCTGTCTATGAAATTTACTGAATCCAAATCATAGCTTCGTTCTGTATACTCAGGAAAGTCCAGAGTTTTTTCAGCAATAACCGCAGAAGTTGTAAAAGCAATTCCGGCTCCAAGAATAATTCCGTCCGCAACAGGATTTAGTTTAAACGGAGATTTTTCTGTTTGTGCAAAAAGTTCCGCGGAAAGCAGCTGAAAAAGAAGAGAAATTAAAAACAAATACCTTTTCATTTTATTTTTTAAGCTCGTACATTATTACAGAAGCCGCCTGCGCAACATTCAAACTGTCAACTTTAGGACCGGCTTCTCCCATTCCGGCAAAAGGAATTATTACAAGTGAATCGCAGTTCTGGGCAACTTCTTCACTGATTCCTTTTTCTTCGTTTCCAAGCACAACCAAAGCAGGTTTTTCCTGACAAAGCAATTTCATTTCTGAAACTTTTTTCTGCGCCTTTAGTGAAGTTCCAAAACGAGCCATTTTTCCTTTCATGTCTTTGAGCAAAAACGGAATTGACCTTACAGAATAAATGTTTACAAATTCCATTCCGCCTTCTGCGACTCTGTAGCTGCTGGTTGTGATTGAAGACTGGGATTCGTCCAATGGAATTACAATATTTTTTATGCCGAAAAACGCCGCACTTCTTACAATTGCGCCAAGATTATTTGCATTTCCAACACGGTCAAGAATCACAGCATCTTCTTTTTGTTCAACCCAGCGCGCTGTAATCTCTGTATTAAGCGGAAGAATTACAGGAGTGTCAATCATCGCAACAACGCCCTGATGGTGAACACTTCCGCAAAGCTTTTCAAGCTCAACAGAATCTGCGACTTTATTGTAAGGACGTTTTGAAGCAGCCATTTTCTTGCAAAGTCCGCCAAACAAAGGAGCTTTTTCTTCCATAAAATATAAGCGGCGGATTTTCTGGCTGTTGATTTTTTCCAATGTTTTTACAGCTGCAAAACCGCAAACTGCAAGTTCATTTCTTTGAGTGTTTTTCATAGCAAAAATATATCCATAAGAAAATAAAAATTCAATTCTGTTTTAAGGTTGAAAAACTATTCTTCAAATTTTGAAATCTTTGACTTCCTGGAGCCGACAGCATAAACACTTCCAAGAACAGCGCATGAAAGGACAACCGCGCAAATAACTTCAAAAAATCCGTTTGTAATCATCGTTGTTGCAATAATCGCCGCAAACGCCTTGAATCCGGAAATATTTTCTGTGCTGATTCCGATTTTTTCAATTGCTCCAAGAACCATAGGGAGAAAAATGTTTCCATAGAAAATAAAAATCGCGCCCATAACAAGAACAGTATGAATAAAAGTTCCAAGAGCGGCGGAAAAAGCAACACTTATAATTTTGGGCATGTGCGGAATAAAATTGAGCAAAGTAAAAATTCCCCAGACAGCAACTGGAAAAAGAAGGCGAGGCAAAACAGAAACAAGCGGATTCATAAAAAACGGACTTGCCGCGGCTCCAAGCATAAGATTTTTTACAAGGCTAGAAACGCCAAAGACGAATCCAGTTGCAAGCCCCGGAATAAGCCCAGCCAAAAGAGTCGCAAGAATTACAGGAATGTGCATTAAAGTTATTTGAATCGCGCTTCCAAGTTGAATGTAGCCAAGCGGCGTAAAACTTAAAATAATGCTAAGCGCAGAAAATGCTCCTGCCATGGCAATCTTGTAGTTCATGGAATTATTTTCGTTTTTCATTTTTATTACCTCAATTTTTTAAAATATTATCAAAAGAATTTTTTTTGCAAAGCGCAGAAGCAAAAGGTCGACCAACAAGAACTTCAGAAGCTCCATAGCTTTGCCCCTTGTACACATCATTCCATAAACGGATTCCACCGTCAACCCAAAGCTCATCGCAATTTGACTTTAGCATTTTAAAGTTTTCAGAAAGGAATTCTGCGGAACTGCCTTCACGTGTTTTAACGCGTCCACCGTGATTTGAAACAAAAGCAACATCCGGCTTCACTTTTTTAACAAGCTCCAAATCTTCGTCTGTAAAAATTCCTTTTATTACAAACGGAATTCCTTTTTTAGAAAAATAATTTTTCAGTTCAATAAGCAAAGACGGGTCTTTTTTCTCAAGTTGAGCTTTGTTCCGCATTGTTACAATGTTGTATGCGTCAATATCGATTCCGCAATATTCAGAAATACTTTGCGCCCACTCAAAACGCTCAAGAATTTTTTTGTTGCTGTAAGGCTTTATAAAAACCGCCGCTTTTTTTCCAGCTGTCTGAACAGCTTCAATTCCCCATTTTAACTTTGTGTCAGGAACGCCATCTCCAATGCTAAGTTTTATTCCAAACTTTGAGCATTCGTTTATCAAATCAAAGTAAAATTGCTTTTCGTCAAAGTAGCCCACATTTTCAACAGCGCCAGTCATGGGTGCAAGCCGGATTTCTTTTTTGCCAAAGTCAAACGGACCGAAATCTAATTTTTTCCAAGCGGCGCAGTTCAAGATGAAATTTTTATTCGCATTTACGCCGCCCATTCCAGGAAGTTCTCCAACGCAGCCAAACCCAAGGCATTCAGCGCAGAACTGGCATTTAAAATCAGTCTCCAAGGCAAATACCCAAGTCTCTGGCAGTTTTTATCATAGGATGATCAAGCGGAATATTTTTTACTTTTCCAGCAACGTAGTCAAGTGGAACCGGCTTTATTTTTCCATTCTGAACCGCAACAAGATTTCCGAATTTTTCCTGAGCAAGAAAATCAGCGGCTGCAGCTCCAATCTGTGTGGAAAGAAGACGGTCATAAGGAGAAGGTGTGCCTCCGCGCTGCAAGTAGCCAACAACAGTTGCACGGCATTCAAATCCAGTTGCTTCTTCAAGCTCCTTTGCAACTCTTGCGCCTATGGTACATTGCATTGCCGCCCGTGCCTTTTTAAAAGATTTTTTGTCAAGCAAGGATTCTTCTTTTGACTTTGCGCCTTCCGCAACAACAACAATTGAAAAATTCTTTCCAGAAGATTTGCGTTCCTTTATTTTTTTTGCAACGCTATTTATGTCGTAAGGAATTTCCGGAATCAAAATAACATCTCCGCCGCCTGCGATTCCTGAATAAAGTCCAAGCCAGCCGGCTTTGTGCCCCATGATTTCAACAACCATAACTCTGCCGTGGCTACAGGCTGTAGTGTGAATTCTATCAATAGCATCAGTTGCAACATCCAATGCTGTATAAAATCCGAATGTTACGTCAGAGCCTTCAATATCGTTGTCAATTGTTTTTGGAAGTCCAATTACATTCAAGCCAGACTGAAACAAAAGGCTTGCAGTTGTATTTGTTCCGTTTCCGCCGATACAAACAAGAGCGTCAAGATTCCATTTTTTGTAGTTTTCTTTTATGGCTTCAACAGGCAAAAGACCGGTCGCTTCATTTACAACTGGATTTTTAAAAGGCTTTTCTCTTGAAGTTCCAAGAATTGTTCCGCCTTGAGCTATAAGACCAGAAAGCTCATTTTCTGAAAGAACCTTCATGTCGCCGTTTATAAGTCCGCGGTAGCCGTTGAAAATTCCCACAGCTTCCATATTATACTGATTTTTTGCGGCACGGCACAAAGCCCTTATCGCAGCATTAAGTCCAGGCGCATCTCCGCCACTTGTAAGAATTCCAAATCTTTTTACCTTGCATTCCATAAACTGAATTATATATCAATTATTGCGTTTAGAAAAGACAAACCCATAGCGCAAAAAGTTAAAAAGAGGTTAAAAGAAAATTTGCTACAAACTGATATTTCCGACTATAGTTTCATCGCTGCCAGAAGAATTTTCCGGCTCATTTTCAATTGTTTTTTCCTGCTGCTTTTTCTGGATTTGGGAAGAACGCTTCTTTGGGCAGACAAAAAATCCAAAAAGACTTCCGCAGATTCCAGACGCAAGCTGAATAAAAACAGGAACATTATTTTGCATAAAAGGCATAAATCCTGAAATCTTTTTTCCGCTGAAAAGAGAGAACGCAAGATAAAGGGCAAAAATAAAAATCCACGAAACTGGAAGCTGCTTTTTTATAAAAACAGAAAGCACCGAAAGAATTATCATCATAAAAACAATTCCACCGCATCCAGAAATTCCAAACGTTGAAACGCAAGCTGTCAAGACTCCGCCAACAAGGGAAGTTATAAAAATCATAAGGGCAAGCATAATAGAACCGTAACGTTCTTCCAAAACAGGACCGAGCAAAAGAATGAATCCAATGTTCAAAAAGAAAGAAGTTGAATTTTCGCCGCCGAACGGATAAATGACAAGCTTTACATAACTCAACGCTGATTTAAAATCAAATGCAGGAACAGATTTTGCTCCAGGACATTCAAAAATTTTCTCAGAAAGATTGAGCTTTAAAATCAAGTCAGAAATAAAAATCACCGCCGAAACAACAGAAAAAACAAGAACAACCGGAGAATCAAAAATAAATTTCAAAGAATTTTTCTTAGCCATATTTTAAATATTTCGGCAAATTTCCGCAGAAATTTCAGATTAAAAAAAATTGCGGTTTGCCAGATGAAAAAACTAAACTATATTTTTCATTCGATATATGTTATATTTGCTTTAATGAAAGAAAAAGTTATAACAAAAGAAATAAGGAAATAAAGATATATGCCTAATGAAATATACAGAACTGCCAAAGATTTATAAAAAAATCTATATGAATTTGCGCTTAAAACCATTCGACATTGTGTTTATTCTGATTTTTTTAATTGTGATTTTTCTTTCATTTTTCAATTTGTTCAGAAAAAAAAATGAAAAGACGGCGGAACTTTTTGTGCAGACTCCAAAAGAAAAATTTGTTTACAGCCTTGCAAAAGATGGAATTTATAAATTCAAAGGACTTCTTGGAGAAAGTTCAATTCAGGTTGAAAGCGGAAAAGCGAAATTTTTAGATTCACCTTGCGAAAATAAAAACTGCATTCAAAGCGGAGAAATAAGCGCAAATGGACAATGGGCCGCCTGCCTGCCAAACGGAATATTCATTAATATAGAAGGAAAAAACAAAGAAAACACTTTCGATGCAGTTTCAAACTAAAATCCGCAGCAATAACATCGGGAGTGTTTCTTGTGCGGTTTTTAAACTTACAGGACAACCCTGATATTTTCAGCAATTTTTTCTTTCTAATCTCTTGATAATTTATTCGATTTTTTATATAGTCTAAAGAACGAAACGAAGGCGTTTTGTAAAATACAGGCTAATTGTCTGTTTTTTGCAAAGCGCCTTTTTTTTATGCAAGGGGTTACTATGACTGAAAAAAACAGAACTTTGTATGATCCGTCATTTGAGCATGACGCTTGCGGAATCGGAGCGGTCGTAAACATTGACGGTACGGCGACTCACAAAATCGTGGACAACGCGCTTTGCATAGTTGAAAAGCTGGAGCACCGCGCGGGAAAGGATGCGACCGGAGAGACCGGCGACGGAGTCGGAATTCTTGTTCAGATTTCGCATCGGTTTTTCAAGCAGGCGGCAAAGCAGGAAGGAATCGGGCTGAAGGAAGCGCGCGACTACGGAGTCGGAATGTTCTTCTTTCCGCAGGACAAATACATCCGCTCGCAGGCGATGAAAATGCTTGAAGTCCTTGCAAAAAAGGAGAACCTCAAATTTCTCGGCTGGAGAAAGGTTCCTGTGAATCCTGATGTCCTCGGGCAGCGCGCAAAAGACTGCATGCCTTGCATAATGCAGTGCTTTATCGAGCGTCCGGAAAATATCAGCCGTGGACTTGACTTTGACCGCAAGCTTTACATTCTTCGCCGTCAGTTTGAGCATTCGCACCTGAACACTTATATTGCTTCGCTTTCAAGCCGCACAATCGTATACAAGGGAATGTTCCTTGTTCAGCAGCTCAGGACTTTCTACAAAGACCTTCAGTCCGAGGACTACACTTCATCCCTTGCGCTTGTCCACTCAAGATTCAGCACGAACACGCAGCCGAGCTGGCAGAGGGCGCATCCGAACAGATTCATCGCGCACAACGGAGAAATCAACACAATCCGCGGAAACGTTGATCGAATGCTGGCAAGAGAAGAGACTCTTGATTCCCCGGTTTTCAAGGACGAGGAGCTGCGTGAAATTCTTCCGGCTGTGGACGCGACAGGCTCTGACTCGGCAATGCTGGACAACACTCTGGAATTCCTTGTGATGAACGGAATGCCGCTTCCGCTTGCGGTGATGGTCTGCATTCCTGAGCCTTGGAAAAACGACGGGACGATGAGCCAGCAGAAGCGCGACTTCTACCATTACTGGGCAACAATGATGGAGCCTTGGGACGGACCCGCCGCGATTCTTTTCAGCGACGGAGATTTTGTCGGGGCAACTCTTGACAGAAACGGACTCCGCCCGAGCCGCTATTACATCACAAAAGACAATATGCTCATCCTTTCTTCGGAAGTCGGAGTTCTTGACATTCCGGAAGAAAACATCGTTAAAAAATCACGTCTTCAGCCCGGAAAAATTCTTCTTGTTGACACAGTCCAGAAGCGTCTTATTTCCGACGAGGAGGCGAAAAAACAGTACATAAACCTTTATCCTTACGGCGAATGGCTGAACATGAACCTTCTGAAGCTGAAGGATCTTGTGATTCCGAACAAGAAAATTCCGGTCTACACGCAGGAAGAGCGCGACATAATGTACCGTGCGTTCGGCTGGAACTACGAAGATGTGAACGAGATGATTCTTCCTATGGCGCAGAACGGAGTTGAACCGACCGGAGCGATGGGAATAGACACGCCGCTTGCAGTCATGAGCGACAAGCATCCGCCGCTTTACAACTACTTCAAGCAGCTGTTCGCCCAGGTTACAAATCCGCCGATTGACTCTCTGCGTGAAAAGGTTGTCACCGACACGACAGTCTACGTCGGAACAGACGGAAATCTCCTTGAACCGAAAAGCGCGAACTGCACGGTTCTTGAGATAAACAATCCGATTCTGACCGGCGTCGATATGCTAAAGCTCAAGAACCTGAACCGCCCCGGACTGAAAACTGCGGTTGTTTCCCTTTTGTATTATAAGAACACTTCACTTAAAGAGGCGCTGGACAATATTTTTGTCGCAATCGAGCGTGAATATCACAACGGAAGCAACATAATCATTTTGAGCGACCGCGGAGTTGACGAAAACCACGTCGCCGTTCCAAGCCTTCTTGCAGTCAGCGGAGTTGAGCAGTATTTGATCCGCACAAAAAAGAGAACCGCAATTTCAATTATTCTTGAGTCGGCGGAAGTCAGAAACGTCCATCAGGCTGCGATGTGTCTTGGCTACGGAGCGCGCGCGGTGAACCCTTATCTTGCGCACGAATGCATCGCCGAGCTCATTGACCAGAAGCTTTTGGACAAGGATTACCACACCGCAATCGACGACTACAACAAGGGAATCATAAACGGAATTGTAAAAATCGCCGCAAAGATGGGAATCTCAACGATTCAGTCCTATCAGTCCGCGCAGATTTTCGAGGCAATCGGAATCAGCAAGGACGTAATCGACGAATATTTTACAAACACAGTGAGCCGCGTCGGTGGAATCGGCCTTAAGGAAATTGATGAGGATGTGAACTTCCATCACAACAAGGCTTTTGATCCGCTCGGACTTGCCGTGAACACCCACCTTGACTCTGTCGGAAACCACAAGCTGCGCCGCGGTCCGACCTGCGAGGATCACCTTTATTCGCCTGAAACAATTATCGCCCTGCAGGAATCAACCAGGACAGGAAGCTACGAAAGATTCAAGGAATACACGGCTCTGGTTGACGACAACGCGCATCCCCACACCTTGCGCGCAATGCTCAAGTTCAGTTTCCCGGAAGGAAAAGGAATCAGCATAGACGAAGTTGAGCCGGTTTCTGAAATTGTAAAGCGGTTCAAGACAGGCGCTATGAGTTACGGCTCAATTTCAGAGGAAGCGCACCGCTGCATGGCTCTGGCGATGAACCACCTGCACGGAAAATCAAATTCCGGCGAGGGCGGCGAAAAACCGGAGCGCCTTGGAACAGAGGCGAATTCCGCAATCAAGCAGGTCGCGTCCGGACGTTTCGGCGTTACGGAAGAATATTTGCTGAGCGCAAAGGAAATTCAGATTAAAATGGCGCAGGGAGCAAAACCGGGAGAAGGCGGACATCTTCCTGGAAAAAAAGTATATCCTTGGATTGCGCAGACACGTTACGCGACTCCGGGTGTATCTTTGATTTCGCCACCGCCGCACCACGACATTTATTCAATAGAAGATTTGGCGCAGCTGATTTACGACTTGAAGAACGCGAACCGTGCCGCCCGCATTTCAGTCAAGCTTGTCTCCGAGGCTGGTGTCGGAACGATTGCGGCTGGCGTTGCGAAGGCCGGCGCGCAGGTGATTCTGATTTCCGGACACGACGGCGGAACAGGTGCCGCTCCAATCTCTTCAATCCACCATGCGGGGCTTCCATGGGAATTAGGGCTTGCGGAAACCCACCAGACGCTGATTCAGAACGGACTCCGCTCGCGCGTTGTGATTGAGACGGACGGAAAACTTATGAGCGGCCGCGATGTCGCGATTGCCTGTCTTTTGGGCGCGGAGGAATTCGGTTTTGCCACAGCGCCTCTGATCACAATGGGTTGCGCGATGATGCGCGTGTGCAACCTTGACACCTGTCCGTTCGGCGTTGCGACCCAGAACAGCGAGCTTAGAAAACGCTTCACCGGAAAACCTGAATACGTTGAGAATTTCATGAAATTCATTGCACAGGAACTGCGCGAAATCATGGCGAAATTCGGCTTCCACAGCATTGACGAAATGTGCGGACACACGGAGCTTCTTGCCCTCAAAGAAAAAAGCGCGTTCCCAAGGGCAAACCTTGTGGACATGAGCAGAATCATCGGCTGGAAAACTCCGGAAGACGCGAAGACACATTTTGAGCCTGCGGACATTTTCGACTTCCAGCTTGAAAAAACCGTAGACGAGTCAAAGCTCCTGAAGGCATTTGAAAAGTCAAAGAAAGCGAAGAAAGGCATTTTTGAGCTTTCAGTTTCCTCAACTGACAGAACCGTGGGAACAATCCTCGGCTCGGAAATCCAGAAAACTTTCGGCTCATCGCTTGAAGAGGACAGCTACGTTGTGAACTGCACGGGCGGCGGCGGACAGTCATTCGGCGCATTCATTCCAAAAGGACTTACACTGAACCTTACAGGAGACGCGAACGACTACCTCGGAAAAGGCCTGAGCGGCGGAAAAATCGTAGTCCACCCTTCAGCAAAGGCAGGATACAAAGCCGAAGAAAACATCATCATCGGAAACGTGGCCTTGTACGGAGCTACAAGCGGAAGCGCGTTCATAAACGGAATCGCCGGCGAACGTTTCTGCGTAAGAAATTCCGGGGCGGTTGCGGTTGTTGAAGGCTGCGGCGACCACGGACTTGAATACATGACCGGCGGAACTGCCGTAATTCTGGGCGGAACAGGAAAAAATCTCTGCGCGGGAATGTCAGGCGGAACAGCTTACGTTCTGGACATGAACCACGATTTGTATCTGCGTCTGAACAAGCAGCTTGTTTCCATGACAGAAGTTTCAGACAGCCACGACATTGAGCTCGTAAAGGATTTGATTCAGCGTCATGCAAAGGAGACAGGCTCAGAGCTTGCAAAGAAAATTCTCAAGGACTTCGATAACTACATCAGGCACTTCAAGAAAATAGTTCCTAATGATTATCAGAAGATGATGACGGAAATCGCAAAGGGCGAAGAGCGCGGTTTGAATCACGATGAAGCAGTCCTTGAAGCTTTTAAAAAGCTCACTGCATAGGAAAAAGTCAGGGGTACATTATGGGTAAGAACGACGGATTTATGATATACAAGCGCGTTGAGGATTCCTGGATTGAGCCATCTTCACGCATAAAGAATTTCAAGGAATTCCACAATCATCTTGACGACAGGGAACGGCGTGAGCAGGCGGCAAGATGCATGAACTGCGGAGTTCCGATGTGCCAGAGCGCAATCAGGCTTGCGGGAATGGTGACGGGATGTCCGCTCCACAATTTTATTCCTGAATGGAACGACGCGCTTTACAAAGGCCAGTACGACATGGCGGCCTGGCGGCTTCTGAAAACTTCAAGCTTCCCGGAATTCACAGGAAGAGTCTGCCCCGCGCTGTGCGAGAAAGCCTGCAACTGCGGAAACGGCGGAGACATAAAGGAAGCTGTGACAATCCACGACAACGAGCTTTACATAATCGAGAAGGCGTTCGAGTCAGGCTACATGAAACCGCAGATTCCGAAAGTCAGAAGCGACAAAAAAATCGCGGTAATCGGCTCAGGTCCTGCAGGACTTGCTGTCGCCGACTTACTGAACCGCCGCGGGCACAATGTGACCGTCTACGAGAGGGATGACAGAATCGGCGGACTTCTGATGTACGGCATTCCGAACATGAAGCTGGACAAAAAAATCGTGGAGCGCAGGGTCAATCTTATGAAAGCGGAAGGAGTCACATTCATAACAAACGCTGATGTCGGGCGCAACGTGGATGCCAAGCAGCTTCTTTCCGAATACGATGCGGTCGCCCTGTGCTGCGGAGCGAAAAAACCGCGTCCTCTGTCTGCCCAGGGAAGCGAGGCGCAGGGAATAATGTTCGCTGTGGACTGGCTCAAGAGCGTTACAAAAAGCCTTTTGGACTCAGACTTTTCGGACAAGAATTTCTTTGATCCAAAGGGAAAGCACGTGGTGATTCTTGGCGGAGGCGACACGGGAAACGACTGCACAGGCTCAAGCATAAGGCTCGGGGCGGCAAGCGTAACCCAGCTTGAAATGATGCCTTGCCCTCCAGCAGAACGTCAGCCAAACAATCCGTGGCCGCAGTGGCCCAAAGTCCTCAAGACAGACTACGGCGCACAGGAATCAATTGAAAAGTTCGGGCATGATCCGCGCGTCTACAAAACGACAATCAAGGAAGTTTATCAGAAAGACGGAAAAGTCTGCGGAATAAAAACAGTTCAAGTTGAATTCAAGAATGTGGACGGAAAACGTACTCTCTGCGAAATCGAAGGAAGCGAAAAAGAGCTTCCGGCCGACCTGATTCTGATTGCCGCGGGATTCCTCGGCTGCGAGGATTACACCGCAAACGCATTCGGTGTTCCTCTTTCCCCAAGGAACACGGTCGCAACTTCCGGCGCAGACTCATACTTCACGGGAACAGACAAAGTCTTTACCGCAGGCGACATGCACAGAGGCCAGTCGCTCGTTGTCTGGGCAATCGCAGAAGGAAGAGAATGCGCAAGGGAGATAGATGAATACCTGATGGGATATTCAAACCTATAACTCATAAAAAATACAGCCAGACTAGCCTAAGCTTTTGCCTTATGCCAGTTCTGGCTTTTTTCCCAAAATCTCCTTGTAAATCTCCAGGTCCTTGCTTGCGAACACGTTGAAAATCACCTTTTTTACGCTTGCATTTTTGTTTTCGTCGAGCCAGCCTTTTACTGTTTTTACTGCAATTTGGGCGGCGAGTTTTTGCGGAAATCTGAAAACGCCTGTGGAAATGCAGCAGAACGCAACGCTTTCAAGTTCTTTTTGCGCGGCAAGGTTCAGGCAGCTTGTGTAGCACGAGGCGAGCTGGATTTTATCGCGTTCGGTTACACTGGCGCGGATTATCGGACCGACCGTGTGCAGAACGTATTTTGAAGGCAGATTGAACGCCGGAGTGATTTTCGCGCTTCCGGTTTTTTCAGGCGAGCCTTGTTTTTGCATAATCTCGTTGCATTCAAGTCTAAGCTGAACTCCTGCGAAAGTGTGGATGCAGTTGTCGATGCACGCATGGAGCGGAGCAAAGCAGCCGAGCAGGGCGGAATTTGCGGCATTCACGATTGCATCTGCGTTCAGAGTTGTGATGTCGCCCTGCCATAAAAAAATCCGTTTGTCCGCCGGAACATTTTTCAGCGTTGCAACATCGATGATTCCGCGCTCTTTGTTGCGTTCGGTTAAATATTCGTCCTGAATTTTCAAGAATTCATCAGAAACCGGCCGCGGCGGACGCACATTCATCAGCGAACGCAGCAAGTCTTTCTGCGCCTCTTCGTCATTTTGCGGCGGAAGCTCAATTTTTTTGTATTCGTCAGGCGAATCCGGCTCGTTCAGAAGAGCTTTTATAAGCCATTCGCGTCGTTCGGGTTGTGTCATGTTTTTTTCCAATTCGGTTTTAATTTTTGATTATTTCCAAAACGAATCATCGATAAGTTCGTAATGTCTTTCTTTTAGAACATCTGGCAATTCTTTTATTGAAGGAAATTCTTCTGATATTTCATTTATCAAAATATCCAGGAGCTTGTCTTTCATTTTTTCTGAATATTTCCCACGCAGAGCCTTTTCATACCAGTCAATCAAATTATCTTCTGTGATAATGCTTTGAATGTGGCTGCACCAGCCGATTTGTGATAAAAGGGAAAGGATAATATCTTTTTCCGCATCTTTGCAGACAATGACGACTTTGTCACTGGAGATATTTGAAACGATGCTTTCTGCAAGCTCCAAATTAAGGCTTAGATGTTTTATCTGGATTGCCGGTCCCCAGTTTGAATACATATCTAAACCCCTGTCTGCCGCATTTGTAACTCCAACACGGTAGATTTTTGCTTCTTGAACAAAAGTTTTATTTTTCAAGTCAACTTGCATGACTTTATCAGCGAAATCTTCAAATTCTTTTAGAATATCGATTTTATCAGAGTCAACAGAAAGCGTTATCTGAAAATTTAAAGTTTCGACAATCGTTGAAAAAAGCGAGTAAACAATTATTTCATATATTTTATCAAGACTTCTGCGAAGTCCCGGCTCATTCCAAAATGAGTCTATAAATTTTTTGACATCAAAATTTTCAGGAGTATTTTCCGTGCAGTATTTTAATGCGTTTGAAAGCTGATTGTGCTTCGTTGAGAACAGCCTATAAATATAAGCTTCAACAGCTCCGTTTGTCCGGATATTTTCTTTTCCTAGCACATTTAAGATTTCAGGCGGAATCGCATTTGCGTCAAAAAGATTGTCTTGGAATTTCGCGCTGCTTGTGCATATTCGCCCTAAAAGAGGCAGTGATATTTCATCCCTCCATTTCTTGCTTTTTGTTCTGTATTGTTCCAAGTCCAATAAATTCAGAGAATCGTCTATTCTTGCTCTGTATAGGATTTCTGCAATTTGAATGGGCTTGTACAAATGAACTCTTGATTTTTCAATAATCCGGTCAAGTGCATTTTTCGCCTCTTTTACTGTAACCATATTTTCACTCTCTTTATGCGAATAATAAAAATTGCTTGTTCGAATCCAATGCTCCTTCTTCGCCGAGCGCTTCAAATCTTTTCAGTGATTTAATCATTTCTCTTGCGATTGCTGCGATTACAGGAACTGAAACAGAATTTCCGCATTGTTTTTTTACTTTTCCGTAAGGAAGAACTATTTTGTAAGAATCTGGAAAACCCTGAATTCTAAGCATTTCCCTTTCAGTCGGGCGGCGCTCATCGTTTATTAGAATGTAATTTGCAGAAGCACCAGCCCGTAAGCACGATGAGTATGGATGCGGTGTAACAGAGCCAGCCATATTCTCGTGCGATATATACGGTTGTGGGTAATTTTTATCTTTGATTCTTGATAAGCGTGATTCCCTGATTCTTGGGTTCACATAGTATTTTTTATCGACATTTTTTTCCAAGATGTCTGAAAGATTTTTTCTTTGGTTTATAGGAACTGGCTGCGGAAAACTGAATCTGACATTATTTAAAAATCCGACGATGAAAATTCTTTCTCTTTTTTGGGGAACTCCATAATCCAAAGAATTCAAGACTGATTCATAAACGTTATATCCCAGATTCAGCAAATGCGATTTTATGACTTTGTAAGTGTTTCCGTCGTCATGCGATTTTAGATTCTTCACGTTTTCAAGCAGAAAAGCTTTCGGACGTTTTTCTTTTAAGATTCTTTCGATTTCAAAAAAAAGCGTTCCGCACGTCTCGTTTGCAAATCCTTCTTTTTTCCCGATTATAGAAAAAGCCTGGCATGGAAATCCGCCTAATAAAATGTCAAAATCAGGAATATCTTTCGCGTCTATTTTTGTTATATCGCCTGCCGGATGTTCATGGAAATTTGCTTCATAAGTTTTGCATGCATCTTCATCAAATTCTGAGGAGAAAACGCAGTGTCCGCCAACGGATTCAAAACCGAGCCGTATTCCGCCTATTCCTGCAAATAAATCTATGAATTTAAAATCGTCCCAGTTCATAATATTTTATATATCATAAAAATCTAAAATAATCTAGTTTTACTATACAAATTTGCGGAAGCCGCGAGCCTTTCCCATTTAAAATTTTCTCCCTTACAAAATATATTCCAGCTGCCGCTCTTTTGTCTTCAGCCCCATTTTTTCGTAGAATTTTTCCGCCGAAGTGTTTCCTGCCCAGACGTTCAGCGTTACCTCGTAGCAGCCAAGCCGTTTCGCCTCGCTTTTGACGTGCTCAAAAAGTTTTTCGCCGATGTGCTGGCCGCGGGTGTTTTTGTCAACACACAAATCGTCAATAAAAAGCGACTTGAACTGAACCATGTTGTTTGAAAAAGGCTGCTCCCGGATCTGGCAAAAAGCGTACCCGACGCAAAAGTCATTCTCGTCCGCGGCGACATAAATTGGCTTCAGATCGTCCTTGAGCATTTCCGAAAGCTCCGCATCCGTGTACTTTGTCGTTCCCGGAATAAAAATGTCCGGCCGAATCTCCGCATGAATCTCTAGAACCTGTCCCAACAAATCAATAATTCTAGGAATGTCCTTTTCGTTCGCTCTTTGTATTGTCATTTTTTTTCCCTTATTATATCAAAAATTTGTCTTTTATAAGAAGCGTCACATTTTTTGTAGTGAAAAAAGGACTTAATTTATTTTGCTAAAAAATATCTGTAGGTTCTTAAAAAACAAAAAGGAAGCCGCAGCTCCCTTTTTTCAGTTCTTCTGTACACATTCCAAAGAATGTATAAGCATTTTGCGGAATCTTAAAGATTCCTTGTTAGCAGATTGACCAGAAAAATTAATCAGTAAAATAATAATATGCCAAATTAGATTTATTTGTCAAATGTTTTTCTAAAATAATTGCCTCCATATTAATAAGCCGTGATATAATTTTAGCTGGAGATTATAATGAAATATCGTTTAGGGCTTGATTTAGGAACAAATTCGATTGGCTGGGCTGTTTATTCGCTTGATGAAGATAACGAGCCTAAAAAACTTGAAGACCTCGGAGCAAGAATATTTTCAGATGGACGGAATCCAAAGTCAAAAGAGCCGCTTGCTGTTGAAAGAAGGACTGCACGCGGACAACGCAGGATAATTTATAGAAGAAAACTCCGCAGAAGAGAAACTTTCCGGCTTTTACAAAAACAAGGTCTTCTTCCTCTTAAAAAAGATGAAGCCCAATCGTTAAAACTTATGAATCCTTACGAGCTTCGCATAAAAGCTCTTGATGAAAAACTGGAGCCGTTTGAGCTTGGACGTGTCCTTTTTAATCTTTCTGTGCGACGTGGATTTAAAAGCAACCGAAAAGACGGTTCTCAGGAAGAAACAAAAGAAAATTCAAAATCTGAAAAATTGACGCAGGCAGATAAATGCTCAAATCTTTCGGATGCAATAAAAAAATCAGGCTATAGAACTCTTGGAGAATTTCTTTGGAAAAACAAGGAATCTAATGGCGGAACTCGCTTTGCTCCAAACAGAATGGATTATTATCCTGTACGGCAGCTCTATATAGAAGAATTTAGTTTTATACGTCAGAAACAAGAGCCGTTTTATCCTGATGTTGATTGGAATTCAATCTACAATAAAATTTTCTTTCAACGCCCGCTGAAGGTTCAGGAACACGGAAAGTGCCAGTATATGCCGGAAAAAGAAAGAACATTTAAGGCTATGCCGTGTGCGCAAAAAATCCGCATTTTACAGGACGTTTTTAATCTAACTTTTATTGCAGAGGGAAAATCAAAAAAACTTCGTCCCGAATGGCAGGACGAAATTATAAAGCTTCTTGATTCAAAAGAAAAAGTAACTTTTAAGGATATCCGCAAAAAACTTGATTTTGATGAGAATATCACTTTCAATCTTGAGACAGAAACACGCGACTTTTTACAGGGAAATTCAACCGCTGTAAAACTACGCAGCAAAAATCGCTTTGGCGAAATTTGGGATTCTTTAAGTCTTAAAGAGCAGGATGATATTGTTGAATCTCTGATAACTGCGCAGGAAGATTCTGATGTTCAGAAAATGCTTGAGAAATACGATTTGACTTATGAGCAAAAGAATTTTATCACAAAACTTGTTCTTCCAAGCGGCACAACAAGTTTCTGCCGTGAATTTTCTGAAAATGTTGTGAATAAAATTGAAGAAAATTCAAAAATATTTGCAGATTCAGCTGAACGTACAGAACGCTGTCAAATTCACAATGTAATAAAAGAACTTGGTTATAATTATGCGAGTCAGACAGTTGAAAAATGCGAAGAGCTTCCTTATTACGGAAAAGTTCTTTCAGGTTCAACAATGGGAGCGAAGTCAAATCCTAAAAACGATGAGGAACGTTTTGGAAAAATAAGCAATCCGACTGTTCATATTGCGCTTAACCAGACCCGCGTTGTTGTAAACGCTCTTATTAAAGAATACGGAAAACCAACGCAGGTTGTAATAGAAGTAAGCCGGGATCTAAAAGCCAGTCGAGAAGCTAAAAATAAAATGCAGCAGAAAATTGCGGCAAACCAGAAGCAGAACGAGATTCTTAACAAGAAAATAAAGGACGCGAATTCTCATATCCAGTTTCCAAACAGAACTGACCGTTTAAAATATAAACTTTGGGAAGAACTTGATCCGGAAAACGCGCTAAACAGAAGATGCGTTTATTGCGGAAAGCAAATTTCGGGCGCAGATATTTTCAATGACAACACCGTTCAGATTGAGCATATTCTTCCTTTAGGACGCACTTTGTGGGATTCTGAACACAACAAGACTATTGCCCATACAAAATGCAACGCATTCAAAGGCGAAAATACACCTTACGAGGCTTTCTTTAAAAATCCAAAAGGCTACAACTGGAATGAAATTCTTGAAAGATCTTCGCATTTAAAAGATCCTCAGAAAAGGCGGCTTTTTTCAGAAAATGCGATGGAAACTTTTGAAAAGGAAAGCGGATTTATTTCGCGCCAGCTTACGGACAACGCTTATCTTTCAAAAATGGCTTTGAAATATTTGAAGTGCGTTGTTGAAAAAGATTCCAATGTCTGGGCTGTTAGCGGCGGAATGACAAAACTTTTGCGCGATAAATGGGAAATAGATTCAATCTTGAAAAGAAAAATCGGAGAAAATGAAATTTTTCATTTTGAACTGAAAGATGAGCAGATTGGAACTTACAAAAAGAACCGGTATGACCATCGCCATCATGCTCTTGATGCAAGCGTAATCGCATTGATTGACCGCTCAATGGTTCAGCAAATTTCGCGTCTTAATCAGATTGGAAAGAAAAACAGAATTGAAGTTCCGCAGATGCCTGTTATAAGAACAGACCTAATAGAAAAGACAAAAAATATTGTCGTAAGTTTTAAGCCTGACCACGGCGCGCAAGGCAAGCTTTCTAAAGAAACTCTGCTTGGAAAAATAAAAATGGCAGAGCAGGTTGCAATCTCAAAGATTCGGGAAGAAGATATTGCTTTCATAAAGAATGAGAAAGTCCGTTCAGAGTTTGAAAAAAAACTTGCAGAACTTAAGGATATTAAAAAAGTTCAAAAGGAGCTTAAGGAACTTTATCCTGTTGTTTGGGTTTTTAAGGAATATTACGTTTGCAAGGAAAATATTCTAGGGCTAAAAGAAAAGGATTTTGATTCGATAATCGATAAGAAAATCCAAAAAGAGCTTCGCGAATTTACGGAAGCCCACAAATCTGAAAAAATAGAAGATGTAATGCAGAAGTTCAGCGAGCAAACAAAAATCAAAAAAGTCCGTTGCATAAACCGTGTTCAAACTCCGATTGAAATTAAAAATAAAGACGGCACAATGCGTTATCTTTGTCCTGAAGATTATTTTGCCGCTGTTGTCTGGCAGATCCCTCCAAAAAATAAATATTCGAAGCCTGCGTACAAGGCAACGTTTATTCGCCGTGACCAAGTTGATTTAGACGGAAATCCGAAAATTATGACTAAGCCTCATCCTGCCGCAAAGAAGATATGTATTCTGCATAAAAATGATTATCTTGAATTTGTGGACAAGGGAAACTGGTACAAGTGCAGAATTGCGGGATATGCAGCTACAAGCAATAAGTTTGATATTCGTCCGATTTATGCAGTTTCAAGTTGTGCGGATTGGATTATTGCTACAAATGAGGCTGTTCTTGAACCATGCTGGAAACCTGTGCCGACTCAAAACTGGATTTCAGTAAATGTACTTTTTGGAGAAAAATCAGCTCGGCCGATTACTGTAAATCCTATAGGCCGCGTATTTAGAAAAAAATAATATTGAGAACTTTGTTCAGTGTACCGATAAATAAAGTATGCTGAACAGAATACTAGAGATTTGTGAAGAAAATCGCTATGTTTCTCTGAACCGTGGATTTGTGATTATCCAGCATGGAACTGAGATTTTAGGTCAGGTTCCACTGGATGATGTTTCTGTTCTTTTGCTTTCTGCGCAGGGAATTACACTCAGTAAAAATATTCTAAATGCTCTTGCAGAACGAGGCTGCGTAACTGTCTTGTGCGGAAAGAATTTTATTCCGCAAAGTATGGTTTTGCCTGTCGCGAACCATTGTCTTTTTACAAAAATCATAAAAAATCAGATAAATGCTTCCGACCCGCTAAAGAAAAGAGTTTGGCAGCAAGTTGTAATCCGAAAAATAGAAAATCAGGCGAAAGTTTTAAAATTATACGAAAAAGACTATTCTCTTGTTGAAAAGATTTCAAAACTTGTAAAGTCTGGCGACATCGACAATCGAGAAGCTTATGCCGCAAAAATTTATTGGACAACGTTGTTTGGGAAAAAATTTAGACGCGACCGCAATGAAGATGGAATAAATTCTTTTTTGAATTATGGATACGCGGTAATGCGAGCCGCAATGGCAAGAGCTGTCTGCTCTTCGGGTCTTATTCCGGCTCTTGGAGTGAACCATAGCAACAATTTGAATCAGTTTTGTCTTGCCGATGATTTTTTTGAAATCTATCGTCCGCTTGTTGATTCTGTTGTTTATAAAATGTGTTTGGAGGGAGAAGAAGAACTTACACCAAAAAACAAAAAGCGGCTCACGGATTCTTTGTGGCTAAAAGTCCGTACAACAGAAGGCTGTGCTCCGGCATTTCAGAGCATGCAGTATATGACGGCTTCTTATGTCCATGCATTGGAAGATAAAAATCCTGCCATTGTGCTTCCGATTTGGGAGCAAGGTGAAAAAGATGAGTAATCTTGAATTGAACAGGTACGAGCTTATGTGGATGATGGTCTTGTTTGATTTACCGGTAATCGAAAAGAAAGAGCGCAAAGCTGCGACAGATTTTAGAAATTTTTTATTGGATAATGGATTTTCTATGGTTCAATATTCGATTTATACAAAACTTTTTTCTGGAAAAGATGCCTGCGAAAAATACTACAAGCTGATTGTAAACAACTTGCCACCTTCTGGAAAGGTTGATATTCTTACAATAACTGACAAGCAGTATTCGAATATAATCAGCTATTCATCTGGAGACAAAATTGAAAAAAAACAGTCGGAACAGCTTATGTTATTCTGAAATTTTGACAAAAAAAATACGCCCAATGTATTCTAACTCTTTGAAAAGAAAAGAATTACATTGGACGTATTATAACTGATTAATTTTTCCGGTCAATCTGCAACGTGTTTTAGGTTGTCGTATGAAGTTTTTTGATTATAACTGATTAATTTTTCCGGTCAATCTGCAACCAGCTTGTGAAAGTTTTTCAACTTTCTTTTATTATAACTGATTAATTTTTCCGGTCAATCTGCAACCCAAGGATTCATTCAACATTTCTTGTCGCTATTATAACTGATTAATTTTTCCGGTCAATCTGCAACGAATGACGTGAACGGAAATTTCAAATTTATATTATAACTGATTAATTTTTCCGGTCAATCTGCAACGAATGACAAGAATGGAAATTTTAAATTTATATTATAACTGATTAATTTTTCCGGTCAATCTGCAACGTAACAAGGTTGCAGGAGGGAAATAATGTCATTATAACTGATTAATTTTTCCGGTCAATCTGCAACCGTCAGTAGTGGCAGTGTTTACAGATACAATTATAACTGATTAATTTTTCCGGTCAATCTGCAACATGACAGAAATAGACTTGCGAGCGATATTAATTATAACTGATTAATTTTTCCGGTCAATCTGCAACCTCATAAGGTTACTTCATCAACAAAGAGCAATTATAACTGATTAATTTTTCCGGTCAATCTGCAACTACTCGCTATGCTTACCTCAAACAGCGTGAATTATAACTGATTAATTTTTCCGGTCAATCTGCAACCGACAACTGTGTCAATCTTTTTTGTATGCGATTATAACTGATTAATTTTTCCGGTCAATCTGCAACACGACGAGAGGCTTCATATTGCCACGTTGCATTATAACTGATTAATTTTTCCGGTCAATCTGCAACTCGGCGCCGGTGCTTCGATTTTTAACAATGATTATAACTGATTAATTTTTCCGGTCAATCTGCAACAAAAATGATTTTTAAGATTTTTTAGATAAAATTATAACTGATTAATTTTTCCGGTCAATCTGCAACTATGGCCGTTATGATGATTACTCCGGAAGTATTATAACTGATTAATTTTTCCGGTCAATCTGCAACCGGTAAGACCGCCGAGCGCGAGTGCTATTAATTATAACTGATTAATTTTTCCGGTCAATCTGCAACCAAGCTATTGCAGGCCTTGCCATGCAGGCTATTATAACTGATTAATTTTTCCGGTCAATCTGCAACTTGTCGCTGTTCGCAAAATATTTTGAGTCCACTCCATTAGACACTACAAAAATCTGAATAAAGTGAAACAGCCCCTGATATGAATGTTTTCTATACCGCATAATCTGATTTACAGCTTCCTTTAAGTCCACGCCGCGCCGCTTTAGCTCAATCTGCACAAGCGGAAGACCATTTACAAGAAGAGTAACGTCATAGCGGTTTGTGTAAAGACCTGTAACTGTAACTTGATGCGTAACCTGATAAATGTTTTCTGTAAAGTCGTTGCTCAGAAGCTTGAAGTATGGCTTTGTACCGTCATCGCGCTCAATCTGGAATTTATCCCGCAGAATTTTCGCGCTCTCAAATACGCTTTTTCCGTTTACATAATTCAGAATGCGTTCCCATTCCTTTTCGCTCAAAGGCTTTCCAGCAAGTTTGTCCTTGTTGAAGATCCCAAACTGCATCCTGAAATTGTTTATAAGCGCATTGTAGTCCGCCAGTACCGTATGCGTATAGTTCTGTTTTTCAAGCTGATTAACCAGCTGCTCTTCCAGCTGTGCTTCACTCTGATATGCCATAATACACAATTATAACATATTTTTGCTATTTTGCTGACTGGTTTCTTCTATAAAGTAATGTGGAAAACTGGTGTGAATTTTCTTCCGCTTCCAATCCTGCCTCCATTCCTCTTCCAGCCGGAACTTCTTTCCTGCTAGAGCAAAAAGCATCTTCCTGTTCTAAGCGGAACGTCTTTCCTGTAAAAGCCGGAATCTTTTAAGCAATAAGCTGTTCTTTGAATTTTATCAATTCTTAAAATATATGTAAATTTTGACAATTTTATACTTGACAATGACAAGTTTGTAATCTATATTGTTTTTAGGAGGTTAATGCTAAAAACGAATAGAAAGTGCCGCAAAATAAAATGGCAATTGCGGCGGATGTGCCGTAAGGCAAGAATTGAATTAGGAATTGAATTAATATGGAAAGCATGGCTGTTAAAGACAGAATCGGTAAACTGCTTTCGGAAACAGGAATGAGCCAGAAGGCTCTTGCCGATGCAACAAACTTGAGCGAGGGTGCGGTTTCCCACTACCTTAAAGGGGATAGGGTTCCGAAGGGTGCAATCCTTCTGAACATAGCAAATGCGCTGGGTACGACGGTCGATTATCTTACTGGAAAAAGCAACGATGCCCATAAGTTCTCATCAGAACAGGAAATTGAACAGGCATTCGAGCTTATCGCGCGCAATGCCAAGACCCTTACTGATGAGGAGCGCAAAAAGTTCGCGAAAATTCTTTTTTCGTAAGATGAGGTATGAATGGAAAGAGCGGTTCAGCTTTTGGGAAGTGAATATGATGAGATAGAAGAAGAGGCGAATTGTCTTTTTGAGGATTTGGGAATAAAAAAATATCCGGCGGACTGCTTTGAGGTTGCTCGCCTGCTTGGAATTGAGCTTGTAAAATATTCAGATTCCTCAGATGAGGACAGAAAATTTATGACCTCAAAGTACGAGGAGGGGTTTTCCACAATGACGGCAAAGTCAAGGTACGCGATTTACTACAATGACTCGCTTCCGCCTTGCACCGTCCGTTTTACAATCTGGTATGAGATTGCCCATATACAGCTCGGGCACTTGTACGAGAATCAGGGAAAGTCGGCGGCCAGGATGAAAGCGGAATGCAACCGTTTTGCAACTTATGCTCAGGCTGCAATGCCGTTCGTGATAAAGCTTTCACCGTGCTGTCCGGATGAGCTTATGCAGGAATTCGGGCTTGGCTGGACTTGCGCAAACTATGTCTTTGACAGTTATATGCGCATAAGGCAGTACCCGAATATTGTGAGAAGAATTCTTTCAAACAGGATTCTTGATTTATTCAGTCCAGAACAAGTGCTGGAGGAGGCTGTATGAAAAATGAAGCAAAAAATTAAGCCCTTAGGATTTGCCGAAAACATTTGCGGTGCGTAAGGCATTTCTTAAGGGCTTTAAAAAGACACTCCAGACGGAGAATCTTCAAATCTGATTTTAGAAGTATACTCCTGTCTTTCGTGTCTGGTCAACAGAAAATCTTGCGAAAAGCGGAAATTCTGTTCAGTGTGGAAAAGGAAACTCACCTTTTTATAACAGACAGTCCAAAAACGGACAAGGAACTTACTTATGAGTACAACTACAAACATTAACTATTCGGACACAGATGGAAGCGGAAATCTCACTCTGTACAAAAATTACTTTGACAATGGCGGAAAATATTACGCACGTTTTGACCGGCGCAATGTTACGATTGACAATCTTATAGCGCGCACGCAGAAAAAAGACATCGGCGTGAACGCCATAACCGCAAAGCACATTCTTTCACTAATAAAAGCGGAAATAATAGAAGCATTGCAGCGCGGCGAAAGCGTGAACCTCATGGACTTGGGAACCTTCTATATTGCGGCAAGCGGCACAAGCGGAAACACCGCCGAAACCGCAGAAATAAAAAAATTGCTTGTAAAGTTCACTTCGTCAAAGGAAACGAACGAGGCGGTCTCAAAGCTGGGGATAAACAGAATCGTGATTGCGGATTCAAGCCCCTCAATTGATTCTGTTACTGACCTTTTTACAGGGCTTAATGACGGAACTCTTACATCTAAAAAAGCCGCGAGAATCGATGGCGGCAGACTGAAAATTTCTGGCAGTGATGGCGGAATTTTCTTTGCCGAATGTGACACAGACGGGATTTATTCCGAAGATGAAAGCTTGTGGCACAAGGTGAACCCGGAGTCCATAATGCGAAACCTTTCAAAGACGCTCGAATTCTTTTTGCCCGAAAGCCTTGAAAGCGGCAAAAGCTACAGAATAATCCTGCGCACAAACAGCCGAAAAGGAAATGAGGACAAAAAGACCTTTGTTTCCGCAGTGTCTGACATTGTCACTGTAAAATAAAAGCTGTGATTCTGTAATTAACTCTACTATGCTTGGAAAACCACATAGTGGAGTTAATCGTTGTTAATATTATATTTCTATTTCCACTTGAAAGTCGCAAGCCCGATTATGTAGATTGCGATTATGCAAAGCGGAACAAAGTATGCGAAGACTGGCTTCATCCAGTTTTTGACTTTGAGCCCTTCGCCCTCGTTTGCTTCCTGCACGAGTTTTTCCCAGCCTAAGCCGAATTTGCTGCTGCAGCTGAAAACCGCGAAAATCAGCGCGCCGAGCGGAAGTAGGTTGTTGCTTACGATAAAATCCCATAAGTCAAGCCATGCCGAGCCTTCGCCGAACGGGTGAAAATGAAGCACGCTGTAGCCGAGAGCGGTTGTGAGTGCGATTAAGAAAATGCCGGCTCCGCAGATTATGCAGCCTTTTTTGCGTGACCAGCCTGTCATCTCGCGCACGCAGGCAAGGATATTTTCGCATACCGCAAGTTCCGTTGAGAATGCCGCAAATACCATAAAAAGAAAGAAAAGACTTCCCCATACTCTGCCGCCTCCCATGTTGTTGAAGACGGTTGTCATTGTGTTGAAAAGAAGAGACGGACCTGCGTCAACTGCGATTCCAAACGACGCGCATGCCGGAAAGATTATCAAGCCTGCTGTAACCGCAACGAAAGTGTCAAGAATAATGACTTTTACGGATTCTCCCATAAGGCTTCTGTCTTTTCCGATGTAGCTTCCAAAAATTGACATTGAGCCTATTCCAAGAGAAAGCGTAAAAAACGCCTGGTTCATAGCACCAACTACAACCGGAACTGTGAGCTTCTTAAAGTCGGGAACAAGATAGAACGAAAGTCCTTTTGCGCCACCCGGAAGAGAAATGCTCCGCACAGCAAGCACTGTCATCAAGACCAAAAGAAGAACCATCATGTATTTTGTGATTCGCTCAAGCCCGCTTTGAAGATTGCGGGTGAGAATCAAAAAGCACACCGCAACAGCGATAAAAAGGTACATTACATTTATACGCGGGCTTGAAATCATCTTGGCAAAGCTAAGCTCTCCGGACTTTCCTGCTACAAACGAGACAAAATAGTAAATCAGCCAGCCTGTAACAACCGTGTAGAACGCCATCAAGAAAATGTTACCAAGCAGGCAGACGTAGCCGTGAATGTGCCATTTTGAGCCTGGCTTTTCAAGCTCCTGGTACATTCTTACCGGGCTTGCCTGAGAAGCTCTTCCAAGTGCGAATTCCATTGTCAAAGCCGGAAGCCCCAGCACAACAAGAAAAGCAAGATAAACAAGAACAAACGCGCCGCCTCCGTTCTGACCAACCATCCACGGAAATTTCCAGACGTTTCCGCACCCAATTGCACAACCTGCGCTCAGCAGAATAAATCCAAGCCTGCTGCTCAATCTTTCTCTAGCCATAAAAATATTTTAGCAGAATTTCAGGGCGGTGTGTAAAAAATCGCAATAAAATGCAAACAATTTAAGGAACAAAAACTATTTTTCTTGAATCGTCCTGAACAAATTCCAAAGAGCCTTTTAAATCCGCAGAAGCAAAAACCGAACCATATTTGCAGACAAAAACAAATGAAATGTCCGATCCGAATTCTTTTTTGAATTTATCAAGAAGCTTAAAAGATTTTTCCACGCCAAGAACAAAGGTCGCAGTTGAAAGCGCATCCGCCGCAATGCTTGATGGGGAAATTACAGTCGCGGAAACAATTCCAGAATCCGCAGGAAATCCGGTCGCAGGATCAAAAATGTGATGGTATCTTTTTCCGTTGGATTCAAAATAACGCTCGTAGCTTCCGCTTGTAACAACTGAATTTTCATTTATGCAAAGGCGCAGAAGAGGAACAGACGATGGAGATTCTGGATTTTTTATTCCAACAGTCCATTTGCTTCCATCAGATTTTCTTCCATAAACATAAATGTTTCCGCCTAAGTCCACAACAGCTTTTTTAACACCGTGCATTTTTAAAATCTTGCAGACTTCATCCGCGGCAAAACCTTTTACAATTCCGCCAAGATTAATTTTCATTCCGGCTTTCCGCAAAAAAACTGAATCTCTGGAAAGTCCAACATACCCAAAATCAACAAGTTCAAGAGCGTTGTTTATTTGAGCTTGCGAAGGAATTTTTTGGTGATCTGTGTTTATGCCCCACAAGTCAACAAGCGGACCTGCAGCAGGAGTAAACGCGCCGTCAGAAATCCATGCAGTTTTCAAAGCAAAATCCAAAACCTTTAAAACCTCTTCAGTTGTCTTTACTGCGGAAATTCCTGCCATTGAATTTATCCGTGAAATTTCAGAGTCTGGCAAAGTCGCACTGAATTCTTTTTCAATCTGTGCAAGTCGTTCAAAAATTTCATCGTAAAGTTTTTTTGTTCCGCCTTCAAAAGCGTTGACCGTGCAAAGCGTGTCCATTGCAGTTTGCGTTCTTGGCTCAATTTTTCCAGAACATGAAGCAAATAAAAAAATAAAAACAAGACAAAGCCGCGAAACAAATTTCATAAATCATCTTCAACAAGCAAGGAGTTTTTTTGATACTTTGGAAGAAACTTTTTAATTCCGCCAGTTTCAAAACTTACAGTAACAACGTACTCGCCTTCATCGCTGTAGCTGCTTCTTATAATCTGTCCGTGTCCATAATCATCATGGAAAACACAAGCCCCCATGCAGTATTTTTTTTCAAGCGGACTTTTTTCTGTACGGCTAGATGAAAATGAATCTGGCTTTTGTCCAAGTATTCGGATTTCGTTTCCAAGCTCAGCAAGAAACGGACTTGGAATCATAAAATTTGTTCTTCCAAAAAGCCGGCGGACTCCGCATGAAGTAAAATAAAGCTCATCTTTTGCCCGCGTAATTCCAACATAAAAAAGCCGGCGTTCTTCTTCAAGTTCTGATTCGGTTTTTCCTTCGCGCGGAAAAATTCCAGATTCCATTCCAGTTATTATCACGCGCTTAAATTCAAGTCCCTTTGTGTTATGAAGTGTAATCAAAGTAACTTTGTCTTTTTGATTTTCTTCTTCGGATTCAGTTTTTAAAGTGCGGTCAAGATTTATGTGGTCCAAAAAATCTAAAAGTCCTTGCTTTGTGCACGGATACAAAACTGCGCTGTTTACAAGTTCCTGAAGATTTTCAATTTTTTGCGTGCCAATTTCTTCATCCTGGTCCTTGTGAAATTCTTCAAGCCCGCTTTCTTTTACAACTTTTTCAACAAACTCTGAAAGTTTTTTTTCGTCTGCGAAAACAATATTATTTTCGTTTATCGCCTGACCTGCAAGCAACGCCGCTTCTGAAGTTACAGGAACATTCGGCAATTCATCGGAAAATTTTTCAACAAGCGATTTAAAAAAATCAAATCCTTCTTTTGCTTTTTTTGAAAGCTTCAAGGATTCCGCACCATTCAAAATTGAATTACCATCGAAAGCTTCGATTATTTTATCTTGCGTCGTATTTCCAATTCCTCGCACGGGTTTGTTTACAATCCGCCTAAAAGAAATTTCGTCGCGCTGATTCACAATAAATGAAAGCCATGAAATAATATCTTTTACTTCTTCACGTTCATAGAATTTCAAAGAGCCAACAACTTCATAAGGAATTTTTTTATGCAGGAATTCTGTTTCAAAGCCCAGCGACTGCGCATTTGTTCTGTAAAGAATTGCCCAATCGCTGTAAGGAATTCCATGCTCGTAAGCCTGCTCAATAAGACTGTAGCAAAATTCAGTTTCGTCATCTTGCGACGGAAGAAAAACCAATGCCGGCTTTTTTCCTTTTCCGCGCGCAGACACAAGTTCCTTTCCAAGACGACCGGAATTATTTTTTACAACATTTCCAGCACAATTTAAAATTTCAGAAGTAGAACGGTAATTTGTTTCAAGACGGATAATTTTTGTTCCCGGAAATTCATCTTTAAAATTCAATATGTTTTGAATTTCAGCTCCACGGAATTTATAAATGCTCTGATCATCATCGCCAACAACGCAGACATAAGTTCCAGAATTTTCATTGACGCCGGAAAGTTCCTGCAAAAGCTTAAACTGCGCAACGTTCGAATCCTGGTATTCATCAACCAAAATAACTTTGTAGCGCGCATGAAAACTTTTTCTAATCAAATCGTTTTCTTTTAAAATCAAATACGGAAGCAAAATCAAATCGCCAAAATCCACATTGCCAGTTTTTCTAAGGCGTTGCTGATATTTTTCATAGACTTCTGGAAAAATCGGCTCATCGCAAATTCGGCTTAATTCCAAATCTCCAGGAAGAAGGCAATAGTCTTTTGCCAGCGCAATTTTTTTTGCATAATGCGACGCATCTTTTTTTGTAAGCGAGGGAACTGCTTTTGAAATCAATGAACATGCATCGTCATCATCGTAAACTGTAAAATTATTTTGAATTCCAATTCCAGAATCTTCCGCGCAGAGCCGAAGAAACCAAGCACCAAATGAGTGAAATGTTCTTATATGGGATTTTTGCGCGCATGGTTCAAGATTTATTGCACGCTCTTTCATTTCTTCCGCGGCTTTTTTAGTAAATGTAACAGCAAGAATCGAGGCCGGATTTATTCCAAGCTCCGAAATCATATACGCAATTTTCGTTGTGATTACGCGGGTTTTTCCAGAGCCTGCACCAGCCAAAATTAAAAGCGGACTTCCCTCATGCTCAACTGCTTCCCGCTGTTCTTTATTTAAAACTGAAAGATAATCTTCCGCGTTCATTCAAGAAATTCTCCGTCAACATCGACATCGGATGCGGCAAGAGCCTTTGCCTTTACAACAGCTCCCGGAATTATTTTTTTCACAGCTTTTTCATTATCAAGGTCATAGCGCACAACAAAGGCTCCGTCAACTTCCGGCGCATCAAACCAGGCACGACCGATTGCAAGGCCTTCATCAGTACCGTCTTTATTTTCAATTATTTCTTCAATAAGGACATCGTAAATTTTTCCGCAACGCATTTTTAAACTTTCAGAAGTTATTTCATGCTGCATTTCTTCCAGCCTAAAAGCTCTAGTCTTTGCTTTTTTTAAAGAAACTTGAGACTTCATTTTATAAGCGGCAGTGTCTTCTTCTCTGCTGTACGGAAAACATCCAGACCAATCGCTTTTTATTGATTTTAAAAATTCTTCTGTGCGCAAAGCATTTTCGTCTGTTTCCCCAGGGAAGCCTGTAAGAAAAGTTGTGCGTATACAGCTTTCAGGAAAATAAGAACGGATTGTTTTTATAAGCGAAGTATAATTTTCAAAACTACCCTTGCGGTTCATGGCACGGATTATCTTCTCGTCGCCAGACTGAAACGGAATATCAAAATAAGGAAGAAATCTTGAATCGTTTTTCATAACTTCAAGAATGTCTTTGTTAAAATGGTCAGGGTGAATGTACAAAAGACGGATCCAAAATTTTCCTTCAAGCGCAGAAATTTTTTTTATCAAACGGCACAAAGGAGAGTCTCCATTTTTCTCATAAAAATTTTCTTCCGCATAAACAGGATTTTTTAAATTCTTATAAATTATTTCATGCCAGTTTTTTTCAGAAGAAAACTCTTTGTCTTCCTCGCCGCAACCATAAGCCGCCAAATCCTGCCCAATCAAATTGACTTCAAAAATTCCGCGAGCCAAAAGAGATTTTATTTCTGAAACAATTTCATCTGAATTTCTTGAACGAAGTTTTCCACGTATAACAGGAATTGCGCAGAATGAGCATTTGTTATCACAGCCTTCTGTAATTTTTACAAACGCGCTTCCTTTAAAAGACAAAAGTGAATTCCGCTCGCCACAGCAAACTCCTTTTTGTTCAGCTTTTAAAACTGGACGCTTTTCTTCAAACAGATCTTTTACAGCGGAATCAATCAACTCTAAATTTCCGTTTCCAACAATTCCGTCAGCTTCAGGCAAATCTTTTTTAAAGACATCCGCATAACGCTCGGCAAGACAGCCCGCCAAAAGAATTTTCGCATTAGGAAATGCAGAGCGCGCTCCAATAAGGGAATCCAGACTTTCCTTTTTTGCGCTCTCAATAAATCCACAGGAATTTACAATAATCAAGTCGGCTTTTTCAGGCTCAAAAACTTGCTCAAATCCAAGTCTTAAAAGCCTGCTCATTATAAGCTCGCCGTCAACCTGATTTTTTGCACAGCCATGCTGGTCAAGAAAAAATTTTTTACTAGTCAAGTTCAAGCACCACTAAACGATATTTTCCGTCACTGTCACGAACCCATTTTATGTCTTCCGCCTGAACTTCACCTGCACGCCCAACTTCAAGATCATAAGAAGAAAGTCCTGCGATAACATGAATTTTCAAAGCGTTAATGTTGCTCATCCAAAGCCGAGTTCCGTTGTTTGAAGTAATTGTAACAAGCTCGCCGCTTTTGTAATAGCCTTCAACATAATCCTGACGGTCGCTTTTGTACCTGAAAAGACAAGAACCACGGAATGTAACATTTATTGTAAACGGATAAGCGCGAGTGTCTTCGTGGATTACCGTTCTGTTCGCATTGTTTTTTACAGCCGAAGCCGCAGGAATTTCTGAAAGTTCTGTACCGGATTTTCCATCTGAAATCGCGACAAAAGAATTTTCAATGGATTTTTCAAGAATTCTGACTTCCGCGCCGTTAGCCTCATTGTCATTTGAAACATCGCTCAAATAAATAATCAAATCCGCAAATCCGTCGCCGTCAATGTCTATATCACGTTCCTCGCTAAGCTCCACAATCTGATTTCCAGAAGGCGTAAGAATTGAAAAATTTCCCAAAGTTCCGCCAACTGTCAAGACAATATTTCCCTTGCCTTGTTTTGCAGGAACAAGAATTTGATCTCCTTTATAAAGTCTCTTTGTTTCGGGCTTGCCAGTAAACTGATACTGATGGATTTTTTCTTTTTCAACTTGCTCCCTTGCCTTGAGCTCTTTTTTCTGCGGAATTTTCAGCACGCTGAAATAAATGTAAATTCCAAGCATCGCCAAAACTAAAACAACAGATGCGACAATTACAGGAACAAGAAAAACCGGCTTCTGATTTTTTAAAAGTTCAACTGGAACTGGAGATTCCTGAATTTTTTTTGCATGATAAAGCCGCAAAATCTCATCTTTGTCCAGCCCAAGAAATTCACAATAATTTGAAAGAAATCCTATAAAATAAGATTCTCCCGGAAAATCTTCAACGCACTCGTTTTCCAGTGAATCTATATAATTTTTTGTAATCGCAGTTGCACGCTCAATCGCTTCCATGGAAACTTTTTTTTCTTCACGGGCATTGCGCAAAATTTCTCCGTAGCTTTCCATTTATTACTCCGAAAGAAGAAAGTTGTTGTAGTTGTTTGCGGATGACGGCGGATCATAAATAAAACGCTGATCGCTTATATTCACATTCAAGTTGTAATTATGAAAATCAAAAATGTAATCCACATCCTGAGAAGAAACCGCAGCAACACGGCGGATTAATTTTGTCGAAGGATCTACTGAAAGTTTTATTGTGCGGAACGCTTCTGCCGCGGATCTTCTTGAAAGCAAAAGATTCACAACCATTTCATCGCTGTTTTCATCCAAAGGAACCGCGCTTTGCCCAGATTCGTAGGCAACTGTGTAATAACGGCGCAAAAGAGAAAGTCCCTGGGATGTAGCCGCATTTGGACCAGAAGCGGTAACGTTCTGCTCAAGGATTGCGGAAGTCGGGCTTGGCAAATAAATTGTAAGGTCATCACCGTTAAAGACAACAACCTGTTCTGCCGGATCTGAAAAATCTATTCTAAGCATTTCCGGACGCTTAAAGCTGACTTTTCCTTTCATTTCACTTTTGCCGATTGTTATGTCGATGTCGGCTTCATAGTCTTTTATTTCCGCATAACGGTCGCTGACAGATTTAAAGAAATCGCTCGCCGTTGTAATTTCCTGTGAAAAAACCGCCGTGCAAAAAACGCACACAAAAACTGCGGCACACAAAAACTTTTTCATTTAAAGTACTCCAAACTGATATATTGTAGAAAAATAATCTTTTATCGTCAACAGGCATATCAGGGCAAACGTATTATAAATGTATTCAGCATAAAACTGGCTCCCAGGCACGGTTTCGTGGTTCAAAATCGCGCAATAATGCGCTACACGCTGACTGTTGCAAAGTAACTGTAGAATTGCCCGCTCACGCGGTCGCAACAATCAGAGTGTTTTTGCCCCAGGAACCGTTCCTTCGCGCAAACTTTACTTAAATTATTTATAATGCGTTTGCCCTGACAGGCATATTTAAACTGCGAAAAATATCAAAAGTGATTTTTATTCAGAAAAAAGTTTGGGGAAATTTATTTGATTATTTCTTTTATTTCTTCAAGCACTGAAAGCGCGTTTATTCCTGTCTGAAGTGTCGAACGCAAGTTTGCTTTTCCGTCTAAAAAGTCAACTGCGTTTTGAATCATATTTGAAAAGTAAAAAGTTTTTTTTGGCAGGCTTTCGGAACGGTCATTTAAAAGTGAATAGAATCCGCTGTAGAGAGAAGATTTTTCCCGGTGATACAATTTTAAATATCCATTTCCAATGCAAACCCGGCCTTCAGTTCCCGTAATGGAAATTTCAAATCCAAAGAAACGAGAGCGTCCGCTAATTCCAATTGTAACATCTGGACATTTTGAAGTTGAATAATGCGCGCTGAACTGCCGGATGTTTTTTTCTTCATCACGGAAAACGCCAGTTACAATAGGAAATCTAAGAAGCGAATTTACAGTTTTGATTTTTTTTTCGCAAGTGTTTAAATCCGAAGCACGGCTAAGAAGTCCGCCTTTTTTTTCAGAAGGATTTTCCAAGGATATTTTTTTCAGCGTTGAAGGCAAATCGTCCTCAAGAAAAAACAGAACTGCGTCAACCAAATGTGTTCCATCGTGGATAAGGCTGTAGGCTCCAGTTTTTTCTTCCGCTGGATTATAAACACAAAGACTTGAGCAAAGTTCCGCGCGAATGCTTTGAATAGCCCCGATTTTTTTTATGTAGCTTTTTGCCAACTTAAAATCTTCCGCAAAGCGCCGTTCATGGTTTACAAGAACCGGCACTTGGAATTTTTCCGCTTCTTGCCGAATTTTTTCCGCTTCCGAAAGATTAAGCGCAACCGGCTTTTCCAAAATCACAAGTTTCGGTTTTGCGTGGATTGCTTCAACAGCTTCCTTTAAATGGGCATTTTCATTCACGGCGACCGTAACAATGTCTGGGCGGCATCTTGCATAAAGATTCGCGCTGTCTGAATATCCTACGGCTTTTTTATTTGCGTCCTGCCATTTTGAAAGCGCAATAGAATCAGTGTCGCAACCGGCAATCAGATTTATCCGAGGATTGTTCAAAAGTGCCATTGTGTGGCTGGCGGGCTGCTCGCGTTTTTTGTCAAGTCCAAGACTGTAACCGATTCTGCCCAAACCAACCAAAGCCGCCGTGTATTTTTGCATAAGCTAAAGTCAGTCCATCAGCTTTTCGTATTTCTTTGCAAGTCTGCGGGATTTTTTTGCAGCGAGTCCGCAATAGTTCGCAGGATGCTCAAAGAAATTTTCTGGATTTTCCACGCCTAGTTTTTCAAGCTGTGCAGTTATTTTTTCAAATGCTTCTTTATGAGTTTTTAGAACTTCAAAGAATGTTTTTCCAGATTTTTCAGCTTCCAAAGTAATCTTGCGGATAACTTCATGGCCGTCATTGATTCCAGCTTCGCCAAGTAAAATGTAAGCAGGCTCGGCAAGGACTCCGCCTTTTACTTTTCCGCCGGCATTTTCAAGATTGCGTGCCATTGTTTCTTTGTCAGCCTGAAGCCCCGAAACAACGCTGTTCATTCTTGCAACCGCCATTGTAAATCCTGCAACGTAATCCGCCATAAATCTCTGACTTGCAGAATTTGTAAGGTCGCGCTGATGCTCTGAAATCTGATCCATATAAAATGTAATAACACGCGGACACATTGCCTTCCAAAGGGACTTTACGTGCTCGCTGTTCCACGGATTTCTTTTCTGCGGCATTGTGCTTGAGCCAACTTGAGTAGAAGCAAAGTATTCAAAAACTTCTCCGATTTCTGAACGCTGAAGATTGCGAAGGTCGTCTGCAAGATTCGCAATAATTCCAAACGCAACATTCATTTCCAAGAGAAGGCGCAAAAGATATTCCGGTTCAACAAGCTGATTTGAATATTCGCTGGCAGAAAGTCCAAGAAATTCAACATAGACGCGCTCAAGTTCTTCCGGGTCTTTTACAATCATAGAAGGTCCGTTGTAAGATCCAACAGGTCCTGCAAGTTTTCCTACGAGCTGATTCGAAAGCTCTTCTATGCGCAAAATCGATTTTCCCAAACGGCTTACGAATTCTGCAATGCTCCAGCCAAAAGTAATAGGAACTGCGTGCTGTCCATGAGTGCGTCCAACCTGCGGAACTTCTGAATCGCGGTCTGCAATAGCGCAAAGATGCTTTTCAAGTTTTTTAAGTTCAGGAAGAACAACATTTTTTGTAACATCTCTCATTCTGCACGAAAGAGCTGTATCAAGAATGTCAACGCTGGTTGCTCCAAGGTGAACCAAAGGTCCGATTTCCGCCGAAACTTTTGTCTTCATGACGTTTACAAGCGCGCGGATATTATGCTTTGTTTTTTCCTCTTCCGCATAAACTTCGGCAGGATCAATTTTCGAAGCGACTTTATCAAGACTCTGCGCAATTTCATCCGTGAGTTTTCCGCGCAATTTCAAATGGCTTTTTACAAGGGCAGCCTCGCATTTTGCGCATGAACGGATTGAAGCTTCTTCTGAAATATACTTAGAAAGACCGTTAAAGACTTCGGCCTCTGACAACGAATATCTGTGGTCGATACAAGAAATGTTTTCAAAAATGTTACGTGTTTCCATGAAAAAATATTGTAGTTCATCTTGCAATAATTTTCAATTGCGGATTCTGCGCGGATTTTTTCGGATTAATTTTCCGTGAACTTGAACAGTTTTCTTTTTTCTTCTCCAGCCAGATTTGAATATGCGCATCGATTTTTTAAATCCACAAGAACAACCTGACTTTCCGCATAACTCCAAAACTGGCTTTTTTTTGCCCTGCTGAAATTGAACGAACGTATTTTTTTTACAAGCTCAAATGAAACGTTCTGCATTACAAATACGCGCAAAACAACAGAACGCCTGTTTCTTGAAAAGCCATCCGCACCGGAAAGAGTTATTTCAGGCAATTTTTGAAGCTCAGACAAAACAAAATTTTCATCATTGCAAAAGGAAACCAAGCACGCTTCTTTTTGCTCAAAGCCGTCATCATTTTTAGAAAACGTTCCTGCAATATCGTATTCTTCGCCAAGGTAAAAAGAATCAATTTTGTAAGTCTGTGAAAGTGAAGAAATCAAAAGCTCTTTGTAATTCTGAAAATTCATTTTACACTGGCTGCAATTCTGAATCCAAAAAAATTGTAGGCTTCATTCGGATCGTAAGAATAGCGGTCTCCTGCCGAAACAAAAAGCGTGTATTCATTCCAGCTGCCGCCGCGCATAACACGTTCCGCGCCATACTTTGGTCCTGAATATCTTTTGGACAAATCACCGGCTTCATAAGGTGCTTCCCAGTCCCAGCAGAATTCAATCACGTTTCCGCTCATGTCAAAAATTCCGGCTCCGTTTGGATTTCCGCTTGAAGGACTTGGAGGCGCACTGGTAGAAAATGGAGTTCCGGCTGTTCCAACCCGTTTTGTTCCATTTGAATTTTCAAAATACCAGGCGACCTCTTCAACTGGAACAGAAGAATCGTCTTTTCCGTTTGAATCAACTTGTCCGCTAGCCAAAGCCCCGGACTGAAGTCCGCCCGGAGTTTTTCTGGCCGCATATTCCCATTCAGTTTCGGTCGGAAGCCTGTAGCCGTTGTTTTTCCAGTTGCATTCCGCAAGGTCACACGAAGCCGTGTCTGTCGCGTCTTTTAAAATCCGGCCATCGTAAAAATAGCATGGCACTTTTCCATACATTTCGCTGAACGCATTGCACCAGACAATGACATCATACCAGTTTATATTTGTAACAGGTTCATAGCAGTTCATTTGAGTCGGTACTTTGCCTCTTGCGCCAGAAGAGCCTTCCTGTCCGGGATTCGCAAAAACATATCCGTTTTCTTCTGCCCACAATCGCACTTTATACCAAAGATTGTAAGTCGTTTCGTAGCGGTTAATCTTGAACGGAAAAATTCTTCTTTTTGCAGTTACCGACTGGGAATTTTCACCAATTACATATTCAGTTTTTTTTCTTGAAGAACCGAATTGAACAAAATCAATATCATTAAAAGAATCCTCAGAAGATTCCTGAGCAAAAACCTGTGCCGCAGCAAAAAAAATCAATGCAAAAATTTTTGTGATTTTCATTTTCTTTTCTCCGCTATTTTTTCCTGTTTTTTTATGTAGCGTCTTTGTTTTCGTTCCGCGCGACGAGCTTTAAGTGAAACTCTTTTTCTTACTTCAACAGACGGAGTAAGACGGCGTTTCATAAACATAAAATATCCAAGCACAGAAGTAAAAACACAAAGCCCCGCAATCGCAACAGCACCGACCCATTTTGAATCCGCCCAAGGAAGCGGAACATTTATTCCAAAATAGCTTGTTACCAAAGTAGGAAGCATAAGCACAAGATTCCAGGCGGTCATTGTTTTCATAACGATATTCAAGTTGTTGGACAAAACTGAAGCAAAGGCATCGTTCATTCCAGCCATAATATTTGTGTAAGTTCCTGCCATGTCCAAAGCCTGTTTATTATCAATTTCAACGTCGTCAATCCAATCCTGATCCTCTTCGTCCAGCTTGATAATTTTTGTCTTGCGGAGTTTTTCCAAAAGCATCTGGTTGCTTTTTAAAGATGTTGTAAAAAACACAAGCGATTTTTGAATGTTCAAAAGCTGAATCAATTCATGGTTCTGAACAGAGCGCAGCATTTCGTTTTGGATTGTTGTGGCGCGTCGGTTAAGCTCCTTCAGGTAGCGCAAAAACGTAAGGTCGGCGCGGGACATAAACCGAATTGTAAAAGCCGGAAAATCGTTAAGCGAAAGTTCTTTGATTCTGTTCGCGGCAAAATCTTTTAAAACCTCGCAGTCAGTCCAGCAGATTGTTATAAAAAATTTGTCGAATGTAATGATTCCCAATGGAGCCGTAAAATAGCTTACATCGTCTCCCGGAGAAAAAACAGGAAGCTTTATGATTGTAAAAGTATATCCAGTGTCGTCATTCCGCTCGATTCGGGAAAGCTCATCCGGGTCAAGAATATCAAGCATATTTTCAGAATCGATTCTGTAAGTTTCTTCAAGCTCGCGTATGTCGTCCCTTGTAACAGACCTTGCGTCAACCCAAGTGTTCATTTCCGGGACAAGCTCTTCTTTTTCCTTGCTTACAAGTTTTCCGTTTTCTTGCTGCCAATATGTAATCATAGCAAATCCCCGCTAAAAGGCAGCTTCCAAAATTCTATGCAAGCAAAATTGAAACTGCCGTAATTTTTTCTAATCTACGTTGATAACAACTGCCGCTATCCATAACCGACTCTATTTTAGTTTGAAGGCAAATTTTTTACAATCTTTATGATGTAAAGCTCAACGTATCTTTTTAAAGCCGGATGATTTTTAATTTTCATCATGCTTGGAGTGTCAACCAAAGATTCTGCAAGACGCCGGATTCGCTCCGCATTGAAAGTGTCTGCCTTTAAAGTACGCAGAACTTTTCTAAAATAATCGCGGATTAAAGAATTGACATCCTCGCCAAGATTTTCGTAATTCTGTTTTCCGATTCTGTCGTTCCATTCGTGCATATAGCCTTTCAGCTCACGGTCCAAAGTACTGGTTTCAGGAACAAATTCCTTTTCGATTTCAATGGCAAGTTTTCTTAATTCCCTGCGCCTTGTGTTTTTTGGATCTATGCTGTCATCTTCGTCCCGGCGTTTTAATATTTCACTTTCTTTATCTTTAAGTTCATTTTGAATTTTTAAAGCTGCGGAAGCGTCTTTTCTTGTCTTTGGCTTCGGCTTTTTAAACAAAAGCTTCATTATAAAAGAAACAATCGGCATTGCGTACCAAAAAGGCAGTCTCAGCTTTGCATCCGCAAGAAGTTCCTGCCTACTAAGCATAAGAAGCTCGCTGTAAGAAATAAGGGAATCGTTTCTAAACAAAGTTATATGCCCCGGAGTCTGGTCTTCAAAAGCGACAACCGGCAAAAATGAAGCGTTCAAAAGAGCGGAAAGCACAGGCTCAATGGAAGAGACTTCGCGCTCAAGACACCTTTCAAAAGCCGCATTTTCTTTCATTTCCGGCAGAAGCTCGTATTCCCTAAGATTGTTGTACCAGCTTTTTATAAGAGCCTCACGCACTAAAATGCGCACGTCATTTGCGAGCCTGATTATAAGAGGAATAACACGTTCCTTGAAAATATAATATCCGTTTCCATCATTAACTTTAAAAATCAAAAGCTCCGGCATCTGGTTTCCAATCGATTCCTGAGTTTTCGCTTTTAAATGATTCATCAGCTGATCTTCTTTGTACTGGCCCAAAAGCGGAATTCCAGTTTTATCCTTCATTTTTCTGATGTCATTAAGATTGTAATAATACGGAGGATTTTTCATAAGAATATCCAACTGTTCAAATGCCGCCTGCGCCTGCAGTTTTTCCGCCGCCTTGGATTTGTAATAAGAAGTCGCAATTTCAATTACGGCAACAGACTGCAAAATCGTAATGTCTTCCGGTGCAAAATCCTTGAGTTTTGTATAATCCTGCTTTATAAAATAGCAGAGCTGGCTCCAGTAATAAAAGTTGTCGCCTGTGTTTTTTAAAATATCAAGAACAGTTGACGGATTTGCGCAAAACTTATTGAAAAAAGTTTTTATAGAAAGTTCTTTTCCGGGATTTGAAATTGAGAGTTTTTTCAAAAAATAATCATGCGACTCTTCCTTGTGCATAAGCTCCTGAATTTTTTTCAGCGCAAGATTTATAAGATTTTCAATAGGAAAAGAAGACGGATAAATCAGCGAAGGAACTGTCTTTGAAAAAACAATACAGTAAAGAATTCTGTCATTAAGTTCTTCCTTGTCCAAGCGTCCGTAAATAATTTCGTCAGCCTGCTTTTTTGTAACAACATCAAGCGGAACAATTTTCGGCATATCATTTATGCTTGGAAACGGAATCGAAATATTCGCTTCAATCTGATTAAACAAGTCGTTGTATTTTTCAATAAAATATGGAACAACAAAAATATAATCTTTGTTCCTTATAGAACTGATTACAACCTGACGGTCAGCCACAAGACCATTTATTTCAGCCTCAAGCACAGCTTTATAATCGCTGGTGCAGTAGCTTTCAAGCGCTGAATTTTCTTCAATATGATGCTGGGCATATCTGTGAACGTAGTCTGCGAACTGTCCGTATTCAAGCATATCTGTTTTTTGCTTGGAACAATTGAATTTTAAAAGTGTCAAAATATTCGAGGTCGTAGCCATGCCACATATTATATATAGAAAAACAACAAGAGTAAACAAATAACACAAATGTATCAGGTGTTTTTATTCAAAGGAAATTTCTGAAATTCTGAATTTTATTTTTGCATACAAGCATTTTTTGTAAAAAATCGGAAATAAATTTAACTGAAATCACGAAAGCAAAAAGCTTCGGAAAAATTATTCTATTTTTATGGAGGATTTTATGAATGCCTTGAATCAAATTATTCTGGAAGGAAATGTTGTCCGTCAGCCAGAAAGAAAAAGCTGCAAAAACGGAGCTTCGTTCTGCCGGATTCCAATCGCCGTGAACAGAAAGTACAAAGCCAGTGACGGAAACTACGTTGATGAAGTTTCGTACTTTGACGTTGCAACATTCGGACAAACCGCTGAACTTTGCGAAAAATGGTGTCCAAAAGGAAGAGGAATCCGCGTAGTCGGAAGGCTCAAACAGACAACAATGCAAACTGAAGACGGCAAAAAGAGAAGCATCATAGAAATAATCGCCGAGCACGTTGACTTTAAGCCGATTCAAAAAAAAGCTGAAGAAGGAAAAGCCCTTCCCGCTCCAAAAAAATCATCTGGAAAAAAAGCAAAAGAAGAATCTCCTGAAGCCGCGCCTGATGAATTTTGTGAGCCTCCAGAAGAAGATTTGGAATTTTAGCATTTAAGCCGAATGCTGAGTTTTACACTTTGCTGTCATTATCGGGCTTGACCCGATAATCTGACAATTCGTGTGCAAATCATAGCAGATGGGGCTGTCCTAGAAGTTATTAACAGACTTCAAAAAGGGCGGCCTGAACCACACCACAAGAAAATTCAAGGGAAGAACGCGGTTCCCAAACCTAATCCTTGAGAAGGGAATAACAGAGAACGAGTCGCTTTTTAACTGGTTCAAGGAGACGTGCCTTGAGAACAAGAAGCTGGAAAGAAAAAACGGGTCGGTGGTGCTAAAAGACACAGAGGGGAACGAGGTGAAAAGATGGAATTTCTACCGTGCCTTTCCCTGCCGATGGATAGGACCAAAGCTGGTGACAAATCTTGTAAGCGACTTTGCGGTTGAAAGAATAGAGATAGCGCACGAAGGAATTGAAGTCGATAATGATTTGGCAGAAGTTAGCTATGGTATAGCAACTCCAGTTGGCAAAACTTGGAATGATGCTCAGTATGTTACAAGTGTTTGGGGAAAACGAAATTCATTTATGGGAAATTTAGTAATACTGAACAATCTCTTACATCCAGCTGTCTGCTTTCCTCTCTCTCAATGCCATCGCACTATGCAGTGAACGCGTATTCGGGAAGCGTGTAGCCTTTCTCCTGTATCTTCTTCTGGCTGTCTGTGTCGTTCTGCGTTTCCGCCTGATTTCCGCTGCCTGATAAGGCTGCTCTTATCTCTGATTTTGCGTCCTGTCTGTCGGCGTTATCTCTGTCTTTACATGGACAGTGTTTCCGTGGCAGTAGACTGTCTTTCCGTATTTTCCCGCCAGATACATTATGTAGCCATAATCAGTGAAATTTTTCTGTTTGATATAATTGTATTCAGGGCCGAACTCCTCCACATTGACTATCAACTTATTCTTTGATATGTCTTCTAAATTTTTGAACATTTTAATGAAATTTTTTTTAGAATAAAAATAATTGGATAGACAAGAAAACTCTGAATAAATAATATAGAATAAAAACGATAGAATTTTAATAGCCTAAAGTTTGTATATAAACTTAGACCAATATAAAAACTTATTCCTAGAAATAAGATTATAAAATCAAAAACAATACAACTCGTTTTAGTATATTTTATTTTGTTTTTAATTGGCAAAGATATAATAAAAATAATTAAAATAAAAAGAAATAAATAAATTAAATCTTCTTTAAAAAAAGAATTTTTAAAAAACATACGTGATAAGTCCAGTTCCGGCTGTAAACAGTTTACGGCTGGGGGTTTCTCAGGAGGGATTCCGGCGAACCATCCGAACAAATCCTTGCGCTGGAAAAGGCATACGGAAAGCTCGCAGACAAAATGCGTGAAATTCCTGGCGGCATTCCTGCTCATCTGGCGCAGTTTCAGATACAGAAGATAAATTATAAGTGCAATCCAGATCTGGGTCTTCACGGCGTTCTCTGTTTTTCCGTAGAACTTCTTGATCCTGAGATTCTGCTTGATGGTCTTGAAGAAGATTTCGATGTTCCATCTTGCCCTGTAAAGTCTCGCGATATGGGAGGCCGTGCGGTCGAAGATATTCGTGAGAATTGTGATTTCGTTCCCGGTGGCTTCGTCTTTTGATTTTATAATCCGCAGAGAAAACGGACATTTTACGGCTGTCTGCGCTCCGGTAAAACGGATTGTCTGGTCAAGGGTTGTCAGCCTTGAGCGGGCAATGTGTTATACTTGTTCATGTCTGTAATTCCTTATGTGATAAATTTTTGTTTGGTGATAAAATCTTATCACGGATTACAGACTTTAAAAAGTACTTAATTTATTTTGGACAGTAGTGAAATTCCATCTAACAATATTTTATAATGATTTGCTCGGATATCACGATATGTCTTTGAGTGTCTATGAAATTCGAGATGGTTACTATGATAAGCAGATAGTACAGACATTCTACCGGTATGTTTTTTTGAAGCTGTAATTTGAAAATTACATGTCTTCGTTCCCCTAATTGCAGTTTTGCCATTGTTGTAATATAATCTATGCACACTATTTAATAGAGGAAACCATGCCTAAGATTGAAGTCAACGAAAAACTTTTTTTTAATTTGCTTGGAACTAAATACGACTGGGATACTTTTGAAAAGAAGCTTACATTTGCAAAAGCCGAACTTGATGAAAAGCCTGATGAATCTGCTCCGGAAAATGAGCGTGTTATAAAAATTGAGCTGAACGACACAAATCGTCCTGACTTGTGGTCTGCCGGAGGAGTTGCAAGATGTCTTCGCGAGCATGAAGGAAAAGGTCATTCAGACTACAGCAAATTCATGTCGGATGAAGGCAATCTAAAAGACACAGGAAACCGTCTTGCTGTTGTTGATCCGGCTTTAAGGCATATCAGGCCGTTTATGGTTTCTTTTGTTATAAGCGGAAAACCTATAGACAACGCAATGCTTATTGACATTATGCAGACTCAGGAAAAACTTGCCTGGAACTTTGGACGCAAAAGAAAAACAATTTCAATGGGCGTTTACCGCGCCGAAAATTTAAAGTGGCCGGTTCATTTTATTGCGGCAGATCCAGACAAGGTGAGCTTTGTTCCGCTTCAGGGTGAAGAAAAACAGACTTGCCGTGAAATTCTTGAAAATCATCCAAAAGGAAAAGAATACGGTTGGATTTTAAAAGACTTTGAAAAATATCCGGTTTTGCAGGACGATTCCGGCGAAATTATGAGCATGAGCCCTATAATCAATAGTGCGACTTTGGGACAGATTGAAGTTGGCGACAAGGACTTGATGGTTGAGCTTACTGGCATTGACATGAAAGACTTGATGCTTGCAGCGAACATTGTTGCCTGTGATTTTGCAGATGCAGGCTATGAAATTCTTCCTGTAAAAGTTCACCACGAATATGACACTGGATTTGGAAACGATGTCGTCATTCCTTATTATTTCCAGCAGACAACAAAAGCCCGCCTTTCCGCAATAAACAAAAAGCTTGGCGGTTCTCTTTCCGAAGATGAAGTGAAAGATGCTCTTGTGCGCATGGGAAGCAAAGTTGATGTTTTAAATGAAAACGGCGAAACTGTTTTTGTTGTGCATCCAGCTCCTTACCGCAACGACTTTTTGCACGAAGTTGATGTTATTGAAGATGTTATGATTGGAAAAGGACTTGATTTCTTTAAGCCTGAAAAGCCGAACGACTTTACAATCGGACGTCTTTTGCCAATTACCGTTTATAGCCGCAAAGTAAAAAACATAATGGCTGGAATCGGCTATCAGGAAATGATTTTCAATTACCTTGGCTCAAAGAAAACTTATATCGACAATATGGGAATCGATGGAAAAAATGTAATTGAAATTGCAAATCCGATGAGTGAAAATTATCAGTTTATACGTCCGTCGATTATCGCTTCTCTTTTTGAAGCCGAAGCCCAGAGCGGAAACGCAGTTTATCCTCACAAAATTTTTGAAGTCGGAAAAATCGCATTCATCGATGAAACTGAAAATACCGGCACAAAGACAATTCAGAGCCTTGGATTTCTTACTGCTTCCAACAATGCAAACTTCAACGAGGCTGCAAGCGAAGTAAGCACAATCCTTTATTACCTAGACCATAAATATGAAGTTCAGGAAACAAATGATCCGCGCTTTATTCCGGGGCGTCAGGCTGGAATTATGGTAAACGGAAAGCAGGCTGGAATTTTTGGAGAAATTCATCCGCAGATTCTTGAAAACTGGCAGGTTGGAGTTCCTTGTGTTGCCGGAGAAATTGACCTTGAATATCTTATGGCGACAGAACCTAAAGAGCATAGCCAGAACGTTCAGTCAAAAGAAGAGCCTAAGCCTGAATCTGCCGCGCCGAAAATTGATCCGGTTGAATATTTTAACAAGCACATTGAGCTTAAAGTTGCAAAAATTTTGAGCGTGGAAACAAATCCGCAGGGCGACAAGCTTTACATTGAGCATCTTGACGACGGAAGCGGAACAGAGCGCATTATTCAGTCTGGATTGCGTCCTTATTTAAAGGAAGAGGAGCTTTTGGGAAAACACGTTATCATTGCCGCCAACCTTGCCCCAAGAAAAATGAAGGGCGTTGAAAGCCGTGGAATGCTGCTTGCCTCTGACTATGTGGAAGACGGCGTTGAAAAAGTTGAGCTTTTGACAGCTCCTTGGGCTGCTCCTGGAACTCAAGTTGTTCTTGAAGGTTTTGAGCCTTCAGAAAAGCCTGCAAAAATCGACATAGACAAGTTCTGCAAAGTTGAATACAAGATTGTAAACAAAATGGCACAAGCCGCCGGAAAAAATCTTGTTGCCGCAGGAAAGCCGATTGTGATGGAAAAAACAGTCAACGCAGATATTGAATAGTTTAAAACAAGCTGGATTGTTAACCGAGTTTCTTTTAGAAACATCGCAGTATCAATTACGGTAATGACAAAAAAACAGAAGACCGTCTGAAAAGGCGGTCTTTTTGTATAAAAGAAAAAAGGTCATTTAAAATAAGCGTGGTAATCTAAAAAAACACACCGGGTTTTCTAAAATTCTCGGCGTGAAATTTAAAAAGTACGGCGTGTTTTTAATAAATTCTCGCCGAGAATTTTCAGTTGTTTTTATCTAATCTGGCCGTTTCCATCGATTAGGAATTTTGTTGTGGTCAAGGCTTCGGCTCCCATAGGACCTCTGGCATGAAGTTTTTGCGTGCTGATTCCAAGCTCTGCTCCAAAACCGAAAACTCCGCCGTCTGTAAATCTTGTGCTTGCATTCACGTAGATGCAGGCTGCGTCAATTTGCTGCTGGAACATAAGCGCGTGGCTTCTGTCGTTTGTGGCGATGCATTCGCTGTGCTTGGTGTTGTGGGCGTTTATAAATTCAATTGCCTGCTCTGTGGATTCAACTTGGCGGACGGCAACAATAAAGTCAAGGAATTCAAAGCCAAAGTCGGAATCAGTTGCTTCCTTTAAATTTTTGTAGCCGGCATTTTGCAGAACAGAATAACATTCCTTGTCTGCGCGGATTTGAACTTTTTCATCAAATTCCTTTGCAAGAAGCACAAGAAATTCTTTTAAAATTTTTTTATTTACAAGAACTGTTTCAATTGCGTTGCAAGCTCCCGGACGCTGCATTTTGGAATTCTGTGCAATTTTAGCCGCATTCTCAAGATTTGCGCTTTCGTCAACATAAAGGTGGCAGACTCCGGCTCCAGTCTGAATTACCGGAACTTTCGCATTTTCAACAACAAGATTTATGAGTTTTGCAGAACCGCGCGGAAGAACTACATCGATTTTTCCGACTGCATTGAGAATTTCGTTTACTTCGGAATGATTGCCGGATTCACACAAATACAACGCTGACTCAACGCCATCTTTTCCAGCATTTTTTAGTCCATCTTTGATTGCCTTTACTATGGCTTTGTTTGAATTCAGCGCAGAAGAAGAACCGCGCAAAAGAATAGAATTTCCACTTTTGTAGGCAAGTGCAAACGCATCCGCTGTAACGTTCGGGCGGCTTTCGTAAATAATTGCTGCGACTCCAAGCGGAACTCTTATTTGACGGATTTCCATTCCGTTCGGAGCTTTCCATCCGTCAACAATTTTGCCAACAGGATCTTTTTGCTGAATTACAATTTTGATTCCGTCCAGAATATCATTGAACTTTTTTTCATTTAGAGCCAGGCGTTCAACAAGGGATTCCGAAGTTCCTTTTGCACGTGCGTTTTCCACGTCAATTTGGTTTGCGTTTAGAATTTCCTGCTTATTTTTTAAAATTGCCTCGGAAACACATTTTAACGCATTGTTTTTCTGAAGCTCTGTATGAAGCGCAAGTTGTGCCGCTCCTTTTTTTAATTCAGCGCAAATTGAATCAAGCTCCATGAAATTCCTCTAATAGTTTGCCAAAAAATAAATTCCAAGCAAAATGGCAATTCTTGAGCGTTCACTTGACCACTGCGCATCCCGCGGAAGGCTTTTTACATACCACCAGAAAATTCCAAATTCCGGATCGATTCTAAGCGCGTATTCTGGAAAATCTTTTGCCTTTGCCTGATTTCCGAACATAAGGTAAACAACATTGTCTAATATAGAAAAAAACTGAGGATAAGCCTTGATATAATCTTTTGAATTTAGCTGAATGCGGAATTCTTCAAGCTGATAAAGAATTTGCGCCTTAAGTTCTTCGTCAGATTTTTCAACCCAGGTTTTCTGAATCAAAAGCACAAGGTTATTGTTAAAGCTGGAAACGAGTTTTGATTCCGCATCTGAATTTTTATCAGCGATTTCTTTGAATGCCTGTCCTGCGTCAAAAATATCTGCAAGCTGTACAGAAGAAGAAAGAGCCGCATTATCCGAAGTTGATTCGATAAGATTTTTCAATGCCTTGAGCGAATCATTATCCACAAATTTTTCTATAAGATTTTCTGACATGAAAACATTATAAATTTTTACTTTCGTTGTTGCAATGGGTTGAAATTTGTTTTTAGGATTTATGCGTTAGCGATTGGAATGGTTGCGAAGCAAGTGCATGGCACCGAAGACGCGTAAGGCGTCGTAGCCATGGAAAGCGCGACCCGTTTTTACGGGTAACGCCCAAAAATTTAAAAACTGCCTTTTGCAGGCATTTTTTACATAAAATAGGTTTTTATCGGAGGAAATCCATTGAATGCGACCGAGGCGTAAGTGGAGGTGTAGGCTCCTGTTGAAAGCCAGTAAACTTTGTCTCCTGCTTTTAGCGAAACTGGGAGCTTGTACTTTGCGTTTTCGTACATTATGTCCATGCTGTCGCAGGTTGGGCCGGCGATGATTACTTCGCCTTCTTTTTTTTCGGGAGCGTCCTGGCTTGTTATTATAGGGTATTTTATGGATTCGTCGAGAGTTTCTATAAGTCCGTTGAATTTTCCTGAGTCAAGGTAAACCCAGCGTGCAAGGGCGGTGTTGTTTTTTCGTGAAGTCAGAATTACTTCGCTTGTGAGGATTCCGCTGTCGCCTACGAGTGAGCGGCCCGGCTCGAGGATTATCTGTGGAATTTCATCTCCAAAGTCATCGTGAAGGTAGCGTGAGATTTCTGAAGCGTAAACGCTAAGGTCGTTCGTTGGATCGATGTATGACGCTGGGAATCCGCCTCCCATATTTATCATTGAAAGTTTGATAGATTCTTCTTCTTCAAGCGAATTAAAAAGATATTTTGCCTTTGCGATTGCGTCGTTCCATTGTCCAATGTCGCGCTGCTGGCTTCCGACATGAAAACTGATTCCGTAAGGAACAAGCCCAAGGTCGCGGGCCATTACAATCAGGTCGTAAGCCATGTCCGGGTGGCAGCCGAATTTTCTGGAAAGAGGCCAGTCTGCTGTGGCGGAATTTTCAACGAGGATGCGCACATAGATTTTGCTTCCCGGCGCGAATTCCGCAATGTTCTTTAAATCGTCGCGGCTGTCGGTTGCGAACATTCGGACGCCTTTGTCGTAAAAATATTTTATGTCTTTTGCTTTTTTGATTGTGTTTCCGTAGGAAAGTCTGTCGGGCGAAACGTTAAATTTTGAAATCAAGTCAAGTTCGTATCTTGAGGCTATATCGAAGTTTGAGCCCAAATCCGAAAGAAGCTCGAGGACTGGTTCTCCGGGATTTGCCTTTATTGCATAGAAAATTCTTGCATAAGGAAAAGAATCCTTAAGGGTTAAAAAATTCTTTTTAACTTTGTTAAGGTTAATTACGATATTCGGAGTTTCTAAATCCTTTGAGAACTCTAAAAAACGGGACCAGTCTTTGTCGCTAACGTAGTCTTTGCGGTTAAACATTACATATCTCCTGTAATGTCAGATAACAGCCTTTTTTGGCCGCGCGCTGCACAGAGAACCCTGTTTTTTTCAGCGTTAATGCGGATAGTAACAGATTTTTATCATCGAATAAATGATTTTTGGGAAAAAACGGCTTTTTTTTATAAAAAAATTATATTCATTATCCCCTGTTTTTGCTCGAAATGGCTCGGTTGTATAAGTTTCTTCAAGAAGGTCTGCCTGTTCTATAACCTTCTGTGCATATCTAATGAATATTTTGCCCTCATTGGTTGTTTCAACACCTTTGTTCGTATGTGAAAAAATTTTTATTTTCTAGCTGATGGATTGCCTGTGTAAGACTTGGCTGAGAAATAAACAGGTGTTATGCAGTTGCTGAAACACTGCCTTCTTCTGAAACTGCCACTACATATTTTAATTGCTGTAGGGGCATGCTGCTATTCTGTATTTGCTATAGTTTAAACCTATATTAAACTGTAAAAAACTTATATTTTTCATTTTTTTTTAATTCAATTATATTTTGGCTATGAGTAAAACACGTATATCTGTAATTGGTTATCCTAGAATTGGTTCTTTGCGCGAACTTAAATTCGCCTCTGAAAAATATTTTGCAAAAGAAATTTCGCAGGAAGAATTGAACAAAGTCGCCCATGAGCTTAAGCTTTCAAACTGGCATACTCAGAAAAACGACGGAATTGATTTTATTTCTTCAAACGACTTTTCTTTTTATGATGGAATGCTTGACACTGCCTTTATGCTTGGAGCGATTCCGGAAAGATACAAAAAACTCGGGCTTTCAAAACTCGACACGTTCTTTGCTATGGCGCGCGGTTATCAGGAGGGCGGAAACGATGTTACGGCTCTTCCAATGAAAAAATGGTTCAATACAAACTACCACTACATTGTGCCGGAATTTGACGACAGCACTGAACTTGTTTTGGACGCAACAAAAATTCTTGAAGAATTCAACGAGGCAAAAGAAACAGGCACAGAGACAAAAATAAACGTAATCGGCCCATACACATTCCTTAAGCTTGCGCACTATAAGGGAACAAAAAATTTAAGCGCCTATGCGGAAAAAGCCGCAAATCTTTATAAGGAGCTTCTGGCGAAAGCTGCGGAAGCCGGCGCAAAATGGGTTCAGATTGAAGAGCCTGCCCTTGTTCATGACACAACAGCCGACGACAGAGTTCTTTTTGAAAAACTCTACAAAATCGTGCTTGACGGAAAAAAACTGAGCGTACTTCTTGAGACATATTTCGGCGACATCCGCGACAGCTACAAGACTGTCACAGAACTTCCGTTCGATGCCATAGGACTTGATTTTATAGAAGGAAAAGAAACTTTGAATCTTCTTCAGAAAGAAGGTTTCCCTAAGGACAAAATTCTTTTTGCCGGTGTTGTAAACGGAAAAAACATCTGGAAAAACAACTACGCAAAAACAATTGAACTTGTGAACAAAATCAAGGCGGCCACAGAAGCGGAAGTAGTTCTTTCAACCTCATGCTCGCTGCTCCACGTTCCTTACACAATCAGAAACGAAATCAAACTTTCAAGCGATATTCTAAAGCACTTTTCTTTTGCGCGCGAAAAACTCTTTGAGCTTACAGACCTTTCCCGGATTATCGACGGAAAAGACCCTAATTCAAATCTTTTCAACAGAAACCAGGATTTGTTCAAGAATGAACGCGTTCAGGAAAATTCTGCGCTTGCCTCAAAAATCAACGGACTTGGCGAAAAGGACTATACTCGTCTTCCTGCATTTGAAGAACGCGAGGAAATCCAGAAAAATGCCCTGAACCTGCCGCTGTTCCCTACAACAACAATCGGTTCATTTCCGCAGACAAAAGATGTTCGCGCAAACCGCAGCGCATTCAAAAAAGGCCAGATTACAGCCGGGCAGTACAAGGAATTCAACAAGAACAAGATTGCGGAATGCATTAAGCTTCAGGAAGAGCTTGGCCTTGACGTTCTTGTTCACGGCGAATACGAACGAAACGACATGGTTGAATACTTCGGCGAAAACCTTGAAGGATTCCTCTTTACAGAAAAAGCGTGGGTTCAGTCTTATGGAACACGCTGCGTAAAACCGCCGGTAGTATGGGGCGACGTTTCAAGAAAATCAGCCATCACAGTTGAATGGTCGACATTTGCGCAGAGCTGCACAAGCGCTCCGGTAAAAGGAATGTTAACAGGACCGGTAACAATCTTGAACTGGTCATTCCCGCGCGAGGACATCAGCCTAAAGACACAAGTTCTGCAGATTGCGCTTGCAATCCGGGAAGAAGTTCTTGACCTTGAAAAGAACGGAATCAAAATCATCCAGATTGATGAAGCCGCATTGCGCGAAAAACTTCCGCTGCGACATTCAGACTGGCACACAGAATACCTTGACTGGGCAATTCCGGCGTTCCGCCTTGTACATTCCGGCGTAAGACCAGAAACCCAGATTCATACACACATGTGCTACAGCGAATTCAACGACATTATCAAAGACATTGACAACATGGACGCGGATGTAATCACATTTGAAGCAAGCCGCGGAGACCTTACAATTCTTTCCGCTCTTAAGGAAAACAATTTCCGCACGCAGGTTGGCCCAGGCGTTTACGACATCCACAGCCCTCGCGTTCCAACTGTAGAAGAAATCGTTTCTGCCGTTAAAAAAATGGAAAATTATGTTCCGAAACAGAAGCTCTGGATAAATCCGGACTGCGGACTTAAGACCCGCGGCGAAAAAGAAACAGTCGCCAGCCTTAAAAACCTTGTTGCCGCCGCAAAAATCGTAAGGAACGAATAGTTTGCCGCAAAAGGCCAGTCATGTAAAAACTGCCTGATTCGCGCAAAAAAGAATCTTTCTCCCCGGCCAAAAACGCCGGGGAATTTATTCTATGCACGAATCATCCGCGGCAAACTGGAAATCGCTGCGACCGTTTTTTACAAATCATAAAAAACCCGGATTTTAGCGTGATTCAATTCGTTAACTTTGTTTTATCCGATATTTTTGATATAATAGGATTAGATTTGATTTTTAAATGATTTGATGATGTCCAATAAGTCCCAAATGTCATTGGCGTACTTGATGCAACAATCTCGAAATGATTGTAATATATACATTCAGATTTTCGGGTCAAGCCCGAAAATGACATAAAAGATACTTATTGGACATCCTCATCTAACACATCAGGAGAAACCATGGGATTTTTAAAAGATAAAGTTGCAATTATAACAGGCGGCGGAAAGGCGGTTTTGAGCGACGGAAGCTGCGGTTCAATCGGATACGGAATTGCCACAGCATACGCAAAAGAAGGCGCAAACCTTGTGATTACAGGACGCAACCTTCAAAAATTAAACGACGCAAAAGCCGACCTTGAATCAAAATACGGAATAAAAGTTCTTGCCGTGCAGGCGGACGTGAACGCAGGAGCGGACAACGAAACGGTTGTAAACGACGTTGTAAAGCAGGCGGCAGAAACATTCGGCAAAATTGACGTGCTTGTAAACAATGCCCAGGCCTCGGCTTCCGGAGTTCCGCTTGCAGAACACACAACAGACCAGTTCAATCTGGCTCTTTATTCAGGACTGTACGCGGCATTTTACTATATGAAAGCCTGCTATCCATATTTAAAAGAAACAAAAGGAACAGTAATCAATTTTGCTTCCGGAGCCGGATTATTCGGAAACTACGGACAGTGCGCATATGCCGCCGCAAAAGAAGGAATCCGCGGACTTTCACGCGTCGCCGCAACAGAATGGGCGCCCGACGGAATCAATGTAAACATAATCTGCCCTCTTGCCTGGACAGCCCAGCTCGAAAAATTCCAGAAAGCATATCCGGACGCATTCAAAGCAAACGTAAAAACACCGCCAATGGGACATTTCGGCGACGTAGAAAAAGAAATCGGCCGGGTTTGCGTACAACTTGCCTCCCATGACTTTAAATACATGAGCGGCGAGACAATCACCCTTGAAGGCGGAATGGGATTAAGACCGTAAACACAAAAAGGGGAAGCCTCCCCTTGCGGCCGCACTGCGTTGCGCCCTATCCCCTCTGCGGGGACACCCCGCAACGCCCCGGCAAGTTGTGGGGGAGAAATTATAAATTAAATGCAGTGCCAAGAAGGTTGATGATATTATTGTCTTTTTTAATAGTTGAAGAACGTTGTTAGTTTCATTTTCGGTTAATCAAAATCTTTTATCAGTTCTTACAAAATTATCGATGCTCAAATTTTTATCATAAACAATGGCATAGTTTTCTATATCTTTATGGTCTGCAAGGTATTTTCTTATCTCATCTTCACTCTTCCCAAAATTTTCACTAAAGCCGATAATTGGTATTTCATATTTTTCAAATAGTTTATGAGCTAAAAAAATTCCGTTTTTCTCATTTGCATAAAACATCGGCTCGTTCCAAATCTCACGCCAATTAGAAGTCATTACGATTTTTGCATCAGTTTTCTTGATTACAGAGAAAAGCATTGAAAGTTTTTCTTCATCTGGCCAAGCCATTTTTTCAAACATCTAATTTTCTTTATTCAAAACCCCGTCTATATCTAAAAAAATCACTTTCATATCTTTTTCCTCACTTCTATTGTATTTTTAAATAAGCCCTCAATATTTTATTTTACATACTCCAAATGCTCTTTGAAAAATGCTTCCACAAGGTCTTTTGCGTATGGGTTCAAATAGACGTGCTTTTTTAAGTAGTCTTCTTCTATTTTAAGCCTTGGTAATTTCTTCACTTCGTCAAAAGTAATAGTTTTTTGATTCCTTAACTTTTTTTACATTCACCCATCTGTAATTTTTTCACCATTGAAAATAATTTCCATAATTTTAAACATCTATCACCTTTGGTGAATGCATTGAGAGAACAGCGTTTAATCCGTTCTCTTTTTTAAGTTTATTAAGAGTTTCGTTATTAGGAATTAAACCATCATACGGAATGGCAGATATTTCAGAGCAGTTTTCTACTGTGACAACATAATAAGTTTTTGCATTATTCATTTTCCTGCTCAACAGTTTTCCCAGCTGTTCAGCAGTCATTTCATCTATTTTACATCGATTATAAACTTGCTTTAATTCACCATGAATAAAATTCTTTTTGTCACTTGTATATCCAATAAACTCTGAACAAGAATCAATATACGGATGCATCGGAAGTCTTACAATCTTTTTCGCTTTTTCATCATATTTCGTAGCATAAAAATAAAAGATAAATGATTTATCAACTCCAGAAGATACTTCTCTGAGCCGCTCTCTTTTTAAAAGTCCAACAAGGAAATGTTTTTTATCATCATTTATTTGAATTATAGAATTATCATTTTCATTATGATAAAGATAATTTGCGGTCGGAGACTTCTGAATCAAATTGAAAACTGAATCTGTCTCTTTATCTTTTCCTAGATAACAATCCCAAACTTTCTGTGGTTTTAATTTTATAACCTGAACACTCGGCAATTCGCTGAATCCAGAATGCTGAACTGTCCAATATGGAATTTCACCATAATTTTGATTTTCAATATCTTCGCTATCAAAAGCTGGAATCAGAAAGGCATTTGCAATTTCGCCGATTTTGAATGTATCAATAAAAGATTTTAAGGCAGCATTGTAAATGTATTGCTTTACGACATCTTGAATTCCGGGGTTTCCATAAAGATTATCGCCTTCGACAGAAAGCAAATAATACTTTCCGTCAAGAATATACATTGCAGTGTTGCCGGAAAGTTCATTTCTCAAGGTTACAATATCAGGAATCAAATCGCCTTTATAATGCTTAGGATTTCCATCAATCTTCCATTCCGGGATTTCTATAAAATCTGAAATTATTTTTGACTCATTGCCTTTGATAAATTCAGAAGATATTCGCCCTGTTTCTGCGATTCGTTCCAAAGTCCAGAAAGAATCATACATATTTTCAAACATTGCTCCGCAGGCTTTTTCCCACACAAGGTTGAATGTATTTGTTCCGTAAAGGCTGAAAAAAACATCGCTTTGATTTGATGAAAATTCGGAAATGTAAGTATAAAGTGTTTTCAATAAACTCTGCTTGCGGCTTACAAACTGATTTTTGATTTCACGTTCAAGGCGGTATTTTATATAATCAACATCGCCAAAATCGTCCAAGGTCTGCTCTGTCAACTCCGCGCCTGACAAATCAAACAAATCCAAAAGCTGCTTATTTTTCAAATCATTTGAACACTTGGAAATGATTGCAGAATGCAGGCGACGGATATAATCAAAATCATTTTCCGTATTATCATGAGTATATACATCAAGATAGTATGGCGTATTATTTTTTATGAATGCAAAAGTTTCGTTTATAGTTTTGTCCCAAAGAATTTCACCGTTGCCATTCAACTCAATAATTTCTTCTTGATTTGAATACAAGCCATTTTCAAAATAATCTTTTAAGATGTGAAGAGAAATTGCAAGCTTATTAAAAACTTTGCTTTCAGCATCTCCATTATAAAGATAAACAAGCTGTTCTTTCTGATTATATTTTTCAAGAACTTTTATTACCGTTTTGAACTTGCTGAACAAATCATTTTCATCATCAATATATTTTGGATAACAAAACAAAATCAAATCTTCAAACAGAATCACCCCGACAAAAGTAAACTGATATGTAAACTCTGCTGAATCATCTGGAATCTCTCCGACAATTATGTCTTGATCTGAGAGTTCTGAATATTCAGTTTTCTCTTTCCTTACAGTTTTTAGAACATAATAACGCTTTAACGTGCTGATTCGTGATTTAGTTTTTTCCGTATCGAGCGAAAACTTTTCTTTGAGATTTGAGAATGAATAATGATAACCTTCGCGAAAATAAACGGATTTCACTAACAAACCTCCTGAAAACAATGTCAAAAAATTCGCATTTTTTAACATTACACTATTGAAATGTATAAAAATTTGATTTTTTTATACATTTCATTTAATTAAACTTCCTTGATTGATGAACAAATCTACTAATTGTTGATTTATATAATAATTACTAGTTCCAATTTTTATCTTAATAATAAGATTGGCACTCTGCAAGCGCATGCGAAACAAGATTAAGCTGTTTGAAAATCGCAGTAGATTCAAATTTGAACGAAAGCGGCAAATCTGGAATTTGGCAAGATTTATTCATTGGCAGACTCCTGTTTTCTTTCTTTTTCAGTTGGATTTACAGATGCTAATTCAATATCAAAAATATCGCAACCAATTTCGTCAAATTTGGAACAGATTGTGGAATATTTAGGATGGTCTCCACAATTCACAAACAGTTTTGTGGGACTAATTTTTACGACATCTTCAAAAAGATACATCAAAACTTTGCTCTTAAAAAGTTCAATAAATTTCTGTGGCTCTTTTTTTGCAACACGAAGCTTATCGATGCTAAAGAAAAACGGTCCTAAGAGTTTGTCTTCATTCACAGATGAAATATCAGAAAGCTTTTTGTTTATTTTTTCTCTAACGGCATTCCATTCATATAAATTGTATTTTAAATTCTTTTTATCTTTTGATTCAGCATGGTTTCCGATTGGAATAGGAATGAGTATCGGCTTGTTATCTTCATAAACAAGTTTGCCTGCATTTTCGTTAATATCAATATATTCAAACTCCCATCTGCGCTTAAATGCCGTATCCATTGGGAATACACCTTGGTCTGCACTGTTCATTGTTGCCCAGATATACATATTTGATGGAATGGAAAGAGAATCTTCTTGAATACCATTTTTAGCAAGATATTTTTTTATATCTTCGCTGACAGCAATAGGATATTCGCTAGCACCATCTGATTTTCTATCAAGAAGCTGGAACACATCACCAAATACAGCAGCAACATTTGCACGGTTAATTTCTTCAATAAGAAGCAAAAAATTTTGTGATGGATTTTTCTTCGCAGATACATATATCCTCATAAATGGACCGGGTACATATTCATATTTTATTTCATTAGTACTATTATCTTCTGATAAAAATACGAATGGTCTAATTGCCCTTCCATGATTTCGTTCAACTCCATTATCATTGGCAGCCGGTGAACCATCAATTTTTCTCGTTTTGAATTCATCATCAGTGAAGATTCCCAATAATAATGGAAGTCTTGTTAAATTATCTTGCTTGAACTGTTCATATAATAAATCATATTTTTCTTGTCCAGTTTTTGTTTTGTCTTGTAATACATTTAATATTTTTTCTTGTTCTTTTGTAATATTTTTTGTATTTGCCTTGTTAATTGTTATAGGCTTATAAGTACCAACAAATTGAGCATAACTGTAGTTTGGATGGAAGGTGACGCGTTCAATGTTTTTTCCAAAAGGAGAGTTTTCATCATTTAACTTATGGCTTTTTCCTGTTCCTGGAGCACCAAAAACAATGCGATTATGTGAATACGGAATAATTACCGTACTTTGTATTGCATTCTCAAATTTTTCAATACTCACAGGCGTTTGAGTTCCAAGCTTATAAAAATCCGTACATTTTGAAAGGGGGTCAGCATTTTTATCAGAACTTCGTATTCCAACTAAATCGTATTTTAATTCATTTCTATGCTTCAAAAGTACAAAAAAATCATTTACGCGCAACAGTTTTCTGAATTCAATAAATTCCTCATCATCAAGAGACTTTATTGATAATTCAATTTGGTCATCTCCGTTATTTCTACGACTTCTAAGGACACTTGCTTTTACAGTCTTTTTATCTGAACTATAATTGAATGAACCAACAAAGCCATTTGACAGTGCATCTGTATTTTCTTTATAGATTGTTACAGGAATCTGCAAAGTAAAATACTTTTTCAAATCATCATCTTTGCTTTCATACCCAACATTAAAATATCCGTCAGCATTTAGAAATGGAAAGAAATCTTTTTGCCTGCCTGTAAATGCCATATGAGATTGATGAGAAGCCCCTGTATCAGAAATTGTATTTGTAGCAGCCAATTTCTTAACGATAATTCCGTCATAATCGTTATTCCTCAGAAATGGACAAGAATCCAAAATTAAATTCAAAACTTCAATAAATTCCATATTCAACCTCTATAAATATTCCTTGACAATCCTAGCTATAGCTCTTCCCAACAACGGCGGAACAGAGTTACCAATCTGCATATATGTTTTAGTGTATGCACCTCGGAAGAAGTAATCATCTGGATAAGATTGAACTCTTGCGGCTTCTCTTGGGGTAAGACCGCGAGCCTGTGTCGGATGAATGTACATATTACAATCAAATTTCATGTGAGCTGTAATTGTCTTACAAACATTGTTTTCTACAAGTTTGTAATATTTATCTTTGAAGATTCCGTTGCGACGGGCATACGGCATAATATCCGCAATCTTAGGATCATCAGATTTATCGCCTTGATACATTCTTCCGTATATTTCAATATCTCGGTCGTTGTTATAACGAGCCTTATGATTGTATACAAAATCAATCTTACGATTTTGATTTATATAATTGATATAGTCATTTGTCTGATTCAATTCATTTTTTTCAATGACAAAACCAGACTCTTTTGTTCCTGCTTCGGTAGAATTTCTAATTCTTGATGCCTTTAGTGGTCTAAGTCCGTAAATTGCATCTCCAAGTACATGATTTGGAATTGTCGCTGACAAACCAAAAATGCGAGCAAAAATCATTTCGTTATCTATGCCAAGTCTGTTGCCAATATAAATCAATCTTTCTCGATTTTGCGGAACACCGTAATCTTTTGCATTTAAAATATGACATTCAACTGAATATCCAATATTGCGGAAATCTTCTTTTACCTGCTCCGCAACGGAAAGCATTCCTTTTACATTTTCCATCACGAAAAATTTTGGCTGAACCTTACGTACAATTTCCACATAGTTTTTGTAAAGATGATTTCGCGGATCATCTATTAAACGCTGACGATTTGCCATACTGAATCCCTGACAAGGTGGACCACCAACAATAATATCTATTGAATTTATATCAACAAGATTTTCAATATTGTCAGCAACATCTTTTACATCACCAAGTATAATCTTATTTCTTGGAGTTTCAGAGTGATTATGTGCATATGTATCAACGCAACAATCCTGTATATCATTTGCCAGAGCAGTTACAAATCCTTCTTGTGTAAATCCAAGAGAAAGACCTCCAGCTCCGCAAAATAAATCAATCATTTTAAGAGCATCACTTTTTACAGAACTGCGGCATTTATTGATAAAAGAATTGCAGTATTTTTTTACAGGGCATTCAGCACAATTTTGTTTTTCTGAATTACATAGATTGCTTAACTTATAAAAAATATAATTAAAATTAGAGTCTTTTTGAACTTCTGTCTTTATAAATTCTGCACGGTTATCAAGAAATTCTTCGTTTGTATTTTCAATAAATCGTGTTAGCACGACAGAATTATCCTGCAAATCAGCTTTATCAAATGAGAGATTTATAATATCTGATATTTCTTTTTTATCTGCTTGAAAGTTCATTTCAGTTCCATTCGCCCAAATCTTCAAGAGTATTCCGTACTGACTGAGCTACAGCACGAGAGACATTTACCGTTACAGCATTTCCAAATTGTTTGTATAACTGACAGTCTGAAGTTCCTTCAATAGAGAAACTATCATCAAAGCCTTGCAATCTTGCACACTCACGCGGGGTCAAACGGCGGATTCTTTCATCCGAAAGATTCTGAATTTCTGCAATCTTATGTCTTTGGTCAGAAACATAATTATCCTGACAAGCTCTGTGCATTTTTGCCATAGTTGCACAAAGCGGACGAGCAATATCAAGATTTATTTCCGAAGTAGCAACATAGCCACCAGTACCATTTGAACAAATTGTTTTTTTCAATTTATCAGAAAGATAATATTTTTCGGGAACATGTCTTTCTAAAAGTTCGCTCATTGTCATTGTGAGTTCCTGTCTTTCGGGAAAAATGAAATTTGCATTTTCATTTGCAAAGCAAACAATATAAGTCCTGTTTCGTGTCTGAGGAACACCATAATCTGCGGAATTTAAAACATCACAAAAAACTCTATATCCAAGTTCATCTTGCAAAATATGATGAATAGTTTCATAAGTTTTTCCATGATTATGAGTTTTTAAAGCCTTTACATTTTCAAGAATTATCGCCTTTGGCTTTTGATTTCTATCTATTCGGTTTTTTATTATTTCTGCGACACGAAAAAAAAGAGTTCCACGAGCTTCATCAAAACCTTTTTGCTCTCCCATCATACTGAAAGGCTGGCAAGGAAACCCACCAATGAGAACATCAAAATCTGGTATTTGATTGAATGGTATTTGATTTATATCACCATGAACAATTTCATTGTCATAATTACGGCGGTAAGTTTCAACTGCATATTTGTCAAAGTCATTTGCCCAAATAACATTGAAGCCGCTGGCTGAGAAACCTTTGTCTAATCCACCAATTCCGCTGAAAAGTGAAACTACATTCATTTTGCGACACCTTTCAATATAATATCAGCCGATATTTTCTTGAATACCAGCGATGTCGGCGGCACTGCAATTTTTATTCCGCAAACATTTGATGATGCTGATTGAATTTCTTTCTTAAAATTAAAAACTTTAGATTTAAGGTTTTTCATATAATTAAAGCACTCAAAACATTTTCTAAATTTATTAGTATCTTCACGCAATGAAAAAACTCTATAAACAGAATATTTTTTTTCATCAATAGTATTGATAAAGTCAATTTCTCCATCACTGAACATCAAAGGCTGCTCAAATTTAAACTGAGTTGTTTTAACATCAATATATTTTTCTTCACCTGCTGTAGAATTAACAACAAAGTCAAAAGGCTTTCCTGATTCTCTGCTTTTATTTACCCATTCAAATGCAGAAATCTGATTTTCGTTTTTTTGCATTTCGAGGTACTCATTAATTAATTCTTCACCAGTTCTACCAGTAATTTTGAAGCGTTTCTGTGCTTTTTCAATATCAATGGTTCTATATTTTTCTGATTTTATTGAAGTTTGGCTGACAATCTCCAAATCTTCCTGCAAGCCAATTGATAATTCATCAATCTTTGATTCAATAAATTTTATAAGAGGTATAAACATTATTTCCGATGTATCATAAACTTTATTTTCGTTAGGAAAGAAATCCTTCAGTTTTGCATAATCAGAAGATGAATTGTCTATGAGCCAAAAAAGAAGTTCATTATTTTCAAGAGCGAACCATATAAGATAATAATCCCGATTAGGATTCAGTTTTGCAAATTCACGTATTTTTCGGACTACAGTATTCTCATCCTTATCTCCCAGACTGATTTTTGGACTTCTATAAGTTCCGTCTGAATTCTGAATTCGCTCAAAATTACACTGAAGCACATCAAAATAGTCATTATAAATGAGAATTGCCGTCGTAGTATCTTCATTTTTCAAAAATGAAAGCATATTTTTTCTTTCATACAAACCAATATGAGTTTGGTGGCTGCTTCCTTCTGTAAGTCCCAAATCCGCGTTAGAGAGTTTTTTATATCCGATTTTATGTTCTGAATGCAGTGTAAAAAACATAAATTTAGCTTCCTTTTTTTCTTTGACATTTTTTTCTAAATAATTTCTTTTATATCCCGTCCGTCTGTTTCAGACAAATCGATTGTATTCAAATCTGAAAGAACTTTTTCAAAAGATGTTTTTAACTTGTTCATAAAGTTATCTCCCATTATTGAATACATTATATAATAGTTGGGGCTGTTCTAGAAGTTATTAACAGACTTCAAAAAGGGCTGCCCATTTCTTTTTGGACAGCCCCAATGACATTTCTTTCAAAAACTATTTCCGCTTTTTATTGTCTTTTGAAGCCTGGGCATTTCTAGCCTGAGCTGCCTGATAAGCTTCCATTTTTTCAGGATTATAAAATCCATTTTTCCAGTTAAAGCGGGAAGCTCCTTCTATAAATTCATGCTTTTGGATAATCGAAACAAGGTTTCTTATGTCGCTCTTTAAAATTTTTGTCTTTGAAAAATCTATGAGCTGATGCGTCCATCCTTTGCTTTTCAAGGTTTCCATTTTGTCTAAAAGACTGAACGGATATTCCGGCATTACAAACGAACCGTCCGGCGTTGAATTCACTTTAAATCCCATGCCTTCCTTGTCGCTGAAATAAGTAAAATCATAATCGCCCGGAAGCTTGAATCTCATTCGGAACAAAACAGGATAAGAGAAAACGCTAACTAGAACGCGCGAGCGTTCCGCAGAATTTTCAAAAATGGCTTCAAGATTTTTTTCAGAATTTTCCGCAGGAGACTGCAATGCCATAATATTGCTGTTTTCAAGGAAACTTACAGCCCAGCGGTTAAAAGTATAAAGGTAAGGACCGGCAATCAACTTCACCTTGTATTTTTTCAGGATATTTATATGCGCAATATTGTTTACAATAAAAGTTGAATATCCTTTTTCCACAAGAACTGAAACAACATTTTCAAATTCCTCTGATTTTCCTTCAGCAAAAAACGGATCAAGCGAAATCACAAGCATTTTTTTGCTGTACGGAAGCAATGGTTTTGCAGGCGAATCTTTGTTTAAAAGGTCGTAACTTGTTTCAGAATTAAGCTCAATTATAAGCCGCACAGGATGAAGCGAAGAAACAATATGCGCGTCCGCCACAGTCGAAACCTGAATATAAAGACCTTCTGGAAACCAGTTAAGCTCATTTTTTGCAAGCGGAGTAAGATCCAAAACAGGAAGACGTTCCGGACCGGGCTGTTTTCTAAACTTTGAAAGGTCGGACGGAAGAACTCTTTTATAACGCTTGGACATGGATTTTGTCTGCAAAAGATAGACGCTGTCTCCCTTGGAAAATCCAGAAGGGATATCAATCCATCTTGAGCCTTTTTCATCTTCGGAAAGAACGCGGATTTTGTGGCTTTCGCGGCCTGTGTCATCTTTTTTATGAAGCCGGATGCTGTCTCCCGGATCAGGATTGTAGTCGCCGCCAGAAATTGTCGCCATTTGAATAGAAAACTCTTGTTTTCGTTCCAAAGAAGATGCATATTGCTCTTTTTCAGAAGCAGAAGCCGGTCTTGTCTGATTTATTTTTCCAAGGAAAATTCCAGTTCCTCCAGCTTGCTTTGGATTCAAAATTTTTTCGCCAGCTGAATCAACTCCTTCTTCCACAGATTTAAAGCCGTACCAATAATCGGTTTTTGAGCGCGCAAAATCTGTGCTTAAAATTCGCTTTCCTTCCGCAATAGAGCCTTTTTTATCTTCGTGCCAATGATCCATTACATAACGGTAGGCAGCGGTAACAGCTCCAACATATTCTGCGCTTTTCATTCTGCCTTCAATTTTAAAGCTGTCAACTCCGGCTTCCATCAATTCTGGAACATGGGAAATAAGCTCCAAGTCGCAAGGTGAAAAATAATAACCGTTCGCAACAGTTCCGGGAATTTCAGCTGAATAAATTCTGCGGCAAGCTTGAGTGCAAACTCCGCGGTTAGCTGATTTTCCGCCAAGATAGCTTGAAAAAAGGCAAAGCCCTGACTCACTTACACAAAGCGCGCCGTGAACAAACATTTCAATTTCGGCATTTGTCTTTGATTTTATCGCTCGGATTTCCTCAAGACCAAGCTCACGGGCAACAACAACACGCTTTACCCCCTGCTTGCACAAAAGATTTGCAGCCGCCGCGCTTTCCACATTCATCTGGGTTGATGCATGAAGCTCCAAGTCCGGAAAAAATTCCTGGCACATTCTTATTACACCAAAATCCTGAACAATTATTCCATCCGGCCCGATTTTATTTAAATATGAAAGAAATCTATAAAGACGTTCTGTTTCGTTTTCTTCACAAACAGTATTTACAGTTACATAAATTTTCTTGCCAAGCCGATGCACGCTTTGAACAGCAGCCTCAAACTGATTCCAGGCAAAATTTGAAGACCTAAGTCTTGCATTAAAACTCTTCAAACCCATATAAACTGCATCCGCGCCTTCGCCTATAGCAGCATCAAGTGCTTCAATATTTCCCGCAGGAGCTAATAATTCTGTCATTTTTTCAGTATACAAGTTTTCTTTAAGTTTGTCATTGCAAGTCAACAGCCTCAGGGCAAACGCATTATAAATGTATTCAGCATAAAACTGGCTCCCAGTTACGGTTTCCTGGTTCAAAATCGCACAATAATGTGCTACACGCTGATTGTTGCAAAGTAACTATAGAATTGAGCGCTCACGCGGTCGCAACAATCAGAGTGTTTTTGCCACAGGAACCGTTCCTTCGCGCAAACTTTACTTAAATTATTTATAATTCGTTTGCCCTGTCAACAGCCTTGAATAAGCTCGTTTATTTAGGTATATTTTCCGCATGGGGAATCGAAACTTTTTTAAGGACTTGCTCAATTCATTCTTTGGAGGAAACAGTCCAGAGGCCGCAAAAAAACGCGCCTTAAAAAACATTGCAAAAAATCTTTCTAAAACTAAATATCATTTTTACAAGACTTCTTCTAATGAAATAGATCCAAGTTTTGCAAAATTCTTCTATGAAATATATAAAGCAATTTCGCCGGCACAGGCAATGATTCAATCTATAAATCCGAAAGCATTTAAGCGGATTGTAATCGACAATTCCCTTTCGGATAAACAACTGGAATCACTGGGAAACATCTCGGAGCTTGCAATTATAGACGCTGCAAAGAAAAAGCCGCTAAAAGAAGTTTTCGAGCAGACAAAACTTTATATGGACGCCTTTTCCTCAGAATTCGACAGCAACAAAATTTCTGCCATTGACGGCGTTTACACAAAACTCATGAGCTTTGTAAATTTTGTGCAGTTCGATTATTTCTTTATGCTCAAAAAATTTGACAGTTCGCTTAAAGAACACAACTTTTCTAATCCACCGAGATTCATACCAATAAGCGGAACTTATGTTCTTGAAGACTTGAAAAATTTCATGGATGTCGCCTGGTCGCTTCCGTTTGATTCTTCTTGGGATGAAGTTTTTAAGCTGATAAAGAAAGTAAAAGGCGTGGATCCGGTATCGCCGGGCGTTTGGAAAAAAATTCTTGCACGAATCCGCTATTTAAAGGAAAACAGAATTGTGGAAATGCTCATTCAGCTCATTTCCGAAGATCCGTCTTACAACGAAGTTTACGCAGCAAAAGATTTGTACATTGTTGACGATTTTATCACGGAAGTAAAAAAGCAGGCGGAAAACACTTTGACTGCTCTAAAAGAAAAGCAGACAGAAGGAAAAATTGAAGTTTTGCTGAACCAAATTTTTGGAACAACCCAGATAGAAAAACTCAAATTTTATACAGAAGCAGGAAGCGCGCCTTTTGAACGCAAGGAAATAGGAAAGTTTGAATACTGTGAACCGCTTTCATATTTAAAGAAATTTATTCTCGACTATGTAAAAAAAGATGTAAAGGAACTTTCTGACATTCTTCTTGTCCGCGGTGAATGGGCAAACCAGGAGTTGGCAGCTCCAATGAGCGAGGCTTTCCATCAGCTTGTTGAAAACGCAGACAAAATCATAGCTTTGGACAACAGCCTTGACGACAGTGTTGATCTCGGCTTAAAAATGAAAACTCATCTTCCGCGAACCGAACGAGACAAGGAATCAAGAAACATAATTCATTCAACACTGAATTTTGTAAACACATCCGCAGCAAAAATCATTCTTGGCTCTGTAAATCTTTTCATTACTTATGGAAAAAACCTTAAAATGGTTCTTGAAGACTGCATAAAGCCGCATCCGACTTTAATAAGAAACTGGAAAGACATAGACCACTTTGCAGAAGGAAAACTCAAGCAAATGTGCATCAGCGTATACAAGGAATTTTTTTCTTTTGTTTCCCTTATGCAGAATTTCCACATTGAAGTAAACGAAGACGCTTAAAAATCACGGAGCATACATGACTTACACAACAAATCTTACAGTCCGCTCTTACGAATGCGACAGCTACAGCCACGTAAACAATGCGGTTTATTTAAATTATCTTGAAACAGCGCGCATGGATTATCTGCACCAGATTGGATTCAACTACAAGGGAATTGTAGAAGCCGGCTATTATCTTTACGTAACGCACATTGATATTTTCTACAAGAATTCAGCGTTTCTTGATGACAACCTGATAATCGAAACAACTCCTGTAAAACTTGGAGCTGTAAGCGGAACTTTTCATCAGACTATAAAAAAAGAAGACGGACACATTTGCGCGGAAGCTGATGTAACTTGGGCTTCTGTAAAGAACAATGCGCCTGCCCGCCTTCCAAAAGAATTTATTGTAGACGGACTTCGACCGTAAATTTATTTTAAAACAGACTCAACTAAAGCCTTTAAGCCCGGATCTTGCTTTACTGATGAAGTTTCAAGATTTTCTTTTATTGTAAAGATTCCGTTCTGCTCAACAATTGCCTTAGTCATATTTTTTGCCCTTAATGATGATTTTGTAATTTTTGAAAGAAGTCCCGAAGCACAAGCATTGTTTTGCTTTGTTATTTCAAGAGCTTTTTTCATAAGTCCATGCTCCGAGGAAGAAGAGGAAGATTTACAGATTTTTTGTTCTTTTTCAAATTCCGGCATTTTCTTTTAGAGTCCTGAACTTATAAATTTTCGACATAAGGATAAAAAAGTTTAGCACATTTATTTTCCGAAAATTCCAAAGAAAAATCAAGCGAAAAGTTAGCATAATGCAAAAATTAAGGCGCACTTTCATTTGTTTATTTTAAAATGTATAATAAATTTTATGATTGAAATTCAGCAAGAGCAAGAACGCAAAGTAAAATGTCTTTTAGTCGGCGCGCCAGACAAGAAAAACGGAAATCCAGAGCCAAAGGAACTACAAAGTCTAGTGCAGACGCTGGACATGGAAATTGCCGGCACAATTGTACTTACACGCATAGAGCCAACTCCCGCCTACGGAATGGGAACAGGAAAAGCGCAGGAAATAGTAGATAAGGCAAAGGAAGTTTTTGCGGACTGCATAGTTTTTGACTGGGAAATAGATCCGTCCAAGCAGCGCAACTGGGAAAAACTTGCCAATATGCCGGTTTTTGACAGAAATGAAGTAATAATAAGAATTTTTGATTCACGCGCGCAGACAAAAGAAGCAAGCCTTCAGGTAGAACTTGCAAAACTTCAGTATTCACTTCCAAGATTAAGCCACACTTACGGAGACATGGCGCGACAAAGAGGCGGCTCATTCGGAAACAAAGGAAGCGGCGAAACTCAGCTGGAACTTGACCGCCGTCAAATAGAAGATAAAATCGTTCAGATAAAAAAAGAACTTGCACAAGTCGCAATAAACAGGAACATTCAGCGTAAGCAAAGGGAACGAACCGCAACCGCAACTTGTTCTTTGGTTGGATACACAAATGCCGGAAAGTCAAGCCTGCTAAATGCGCTCACAGGGGCGGATGTTCTTGTAGAAAACAAGCTTTTTGCAACGCTAGATCCAACCACAAGAAAATTCGCGCTTTCGGAAGCCTCGTCTGTTTTAATGACGGACACAGTCGGATTTATTTCAAATCTTCCGCATACTTTAATCGACGCATTCAAATCCACGCTGGAAGAAACCTCGCTTTCTGATTTTCTTTTGATTGTGGTTGACGCTTCTGACCCTGACTGCGAAAAACAATATCAGCAAGTGCAGAAAGTTCTAAAGGAAATTCACGCTGAAAAAATTCCGCAGACTGTTGTCTTGAACAAATTCGATCTTGTAAAAGAAAAGTTCATCACGGTTTCCCAGCTGAACAAGGCATTTCCAAACGCAATTCATGCAAGCGCAAAAACAGAACTCGGATTTGAAGAAATAATTTCGGTGCTTACAGAAAATCTTCTTGGCACAAAACGGAAATTCAAAATCCCAATGGAAAAAGCCGACTTGGTTGAACTTGCAAGAAAAAACGGAACAATTGAAAAAGAAGAATGGCTTGAAAATTTTATCGAGCTGACCGCAAGAATTCCTGGAACATTCGATGAAACCGGAAATGCGACAACAAGAACGCTTTCTTTGCTAAAGGAATTTATTGTATGAATCTGAATAAATTGAATAGATTTCTTTTTGCACTGGCAGCCGCAATTCTTCTTACAATAATAATTGTTACAATTGCATTTTATATATTCACAAAAGAAAATCCTGCGAGCGCATACAGAAAATCAGATCCAAGTCCAAAAAAAATCACAAACATGAACACAGGAAAAGAAAAAAGCATGAATGCGTTTACGGACATCGGACAGCTTAGGATTTTCACAAAACAAATTTCAGAAAAAGACGAGCAAGTTGTAATCGTTGTTTCCCCATGGTTTTCGTACCCTGCGGAAGACAAGGCTTTATTTGAAGAACTTTCACTAAAGGAACGGCAGATAAAATCGATTTTTACAAATTATTTTTCCGCGCTCACTTTCAGCCAAATCCTGGCAAAAGGAGAAAATTTAATAAAAGAAGAACTGCTTCAAAAAATAAATGAAAATCTTGTAATGGGACAAATCCGAGCGGTTTATTTCAATGATTATATCTTTATAGAGTAAAAAATATTCTCTTTACAACAAAATATTTCTTGCGAACAAATTTTATCCTTGCTTGTCCATTTCCATATTGCAAAGTTCATCGCAAATTTCGTTGTACTTTACGCCCGCATGGCCTTTGACCCATTTCCATTCGATGTCAAGAAGATTGTAAACAGAATCAAGCTGAACCCATAAATCTTTATTAAGAACAGGTTTCTTTGCAGAAGTTTTCCAGCCGTTTTTTTTCCAGTTTTGAATCCAAGAAGTTATTCCGTTTTTTACATACTGACTGTCTGAATAAACTGAAATATGCTGATTTTTCCAAAGCGTATTTTCGGCAATTGAATTTAGCGCGCTAATTGCAGCCATAAGTTCCATGCGGTTGTTTGTTGTAAGTTTTTCTCCGCCGGAAAATTTGTATTCTTTTTCGCCGTCAATTATAACGCAACCCCAACCTCCGCAGCCAGGATTTCCGCGGCAACCGCCATCTGTGTAAACAACAATGCCTGAATTATTTTCCATATAAAATTTTCCTTTCACTTTTTTATTCAGCAAGAATCCATTTTAAATTTCCTGCCGCTGATTTTATTCCATTGACTAGTCCAATAAAAAATAAAATGCCAAGCAAAAAACTCCATCTGCCGACTGTGGTAAATCCCAAGAAGCAGAACAAAATCTGAACTATGCTTAAGAAAAATCCTATCAAAGAAAAGCCTTTTTTGCTCTCTGAATTTTTTGAAGAATAAGTGTAAGTGTACTGATAATTTCTGTTGTTAAAAAAATCTGCAAAAGGGTCGCCTTGATAAAATCCGCCGTTCTGCTGAAAATTTTCAGAAAAGCCATTCATGTTGTACTGGTCGTACTGGCGGCGTTTTATTTCATCTCCTAAAACTGAATAAGCTTCGTTTATCTTTTTGAAATTTTCTTCCGCGGATTTATCACCTGGATTTCTGTCTGGATGAAATTTAAATGCTAAATTTCTATAGGCTTTTTTGATTTCTTCCGCAGAGGCATTTTTTTCAACATTCAAAATTTTATACAAATCTTCCATATCAGCAAAAACTCTTAAAACTAAACTTACTAAAATCCACTGAATAAATCAATTGAAAAAATCTAATTTTTTATTATCACCCAAGTTGCTCCAGAGCCGCCGTGATTTCTGTCTGGATGGCCGGAAGTTCCAAGACGCTTGTCCTGCTCAATAAAAAGCCGCACAAGTTGCCCAAGAACTGGATCTGTTCCATGGCTGTGATTTCCTTTTCCGTGGATGATAAGAATTTTCTTGAGTTTCCGGATATAGCAGCTGTCAACAAAAATCTTAAGTTTGTCCCACGCTTCTTCTCTTGTAAGCTGATGCAAATCTATTGTAGCTTCTGGAGCAAGCGTCTTTAAATAATTTATATCATTAAGTTTTTCCTGACGCGCATTTTCTTCAAAAGCCTTGTCTTTGTCTACCGTACCGTATCGCCTAAGCCAAAGTTCCATCGGATTTATGCGCTTCTGGCCGTTCTGATCCATAATCTGCTCGTAAGAATAACCTTGACGCGCGGCTTCTTTTTCTTCTTTTGTAGGAGCATTTGCTTTTTTACGGCAAATTTGAGGACCTTTATTTTTGGGAACATGATTCTTCTGAATAGAATCCCACTGCGACAAAATATCACCAAAATCCATTTTTAAATTCCTTGCTATTTTATTATATAAACATTTTCCGCCGAAACCCAACCGTAAGTATCATTATGCCTTATGTACATCCAGCCTCCCGCAGTTCTTATTATAGAAACAACGCTTCCAGCCTGAATGGTTACACCTGTTGGAGCAGTTTTTTCTGGAATCGGACTCATTGTTCCTCCTGCATAAATTCCGCGGGAAGTAAACAAATGGTATCCATAAATCGACAAGAAAACTGCAAACGTAACAAACATAGAAACAAAAATTGCGCAAGTTTTTTTTCGCTTGAAAATAAAAAGCAAAACTGAAACAGCAAGCAAAATAAAAACAGCACAAAACATTATGGTAAAAAAAACAACGCTCGGCTCAACTCCAGAAGGAGAAAGTCCAACCGAAAGCTCAATTTGTCTTCTTTCTTTAAATGCCGAATTAAAAAATGGAATTGAATGGCGTTCGTTTTTATGAAGCTCAATCAAATTCAAAATATCATAATTTTTCGCTTCCGGTCTGGAAACATTTTTATCATAACTTGAAGGTTGTTCTATAAAAGCGTAGGCAAAAGGACTTTCCTGTTTTGGTTCATTGACCACTGATTTTTTTTCATGAACCTTGAAAGAAATAGGCGGACATTTTATATCATTGATTGTTCCATTGTACGAAACCGCCGTAACAAAGATTTCAGGAAGATTCCAATTTCCGGATTTTAAAGGCTGCCAGTCAAATACAGCAATAGGTTTGAATTCCGTGGAAAAAAAATCTTCATCAGAAGAATTAAACTCCCGAAGTTTTTTAAATACAGAATCTTCCGGAATATTCCAAGAAACATTTTTTACAGAATTCGCGTATTTCACATTCACTGTAAAAACAATGTGCTGCCCCTCATAAGCTTCAGCGGTTTTTCTTTTTGAAGAAATATTCAGATTGTTAAAAGAAACTGAAACCTGCGGATTTATAAATTTTGGATTTTCAAAAACTTCAACAGGATTAAACGGAATCTGATAAAAACTTCCGTTTATAACAAGATCAATCGGACTGATTTTGTAAAATCCGGTTTTTAAAAATTTCATCCAGATTGTAATTCTTGTTCCTGCTGAATATTTTTCGTTCTGTCCGTTTCCGCTTTTTATCATAACGGTTTCTTTTTTTGACGAAACAAAACTTACATTATGCGGAAGAGAATTCACGGCAAGCTGAATGCTGTCTGGAGTAACTCCTTCAATTTCAACATAAAATGAATTGTCGGTTTCTGTAAATAAAGTTTCCTGACTTTGCCTGAAACGCAAGCTCCATAGATAATTCCATGAAACTGGCTTTGCGAAAACAGGAAATGCATAAGCAACAAGCAAGACAAAAATTAATAATCGCGGGAAGTCCGTTCTGAATCTTTCTGCATATTTTTCCATTGCTGTCTTTCATCCTCCCGAATTATAGAATAAAGAGCATTTTGAATATTCTGTTCTTCTTTATTTTCTGACAAAGGCACAAGTTCCTGCGCGGATTCTCTTGAGCGTTCTGAATTTTCCCTCAACGAAAGTTCAAGATTAATTTTTGCATTTATGCTGGTGCTGTCTATTAAAATAGCTTTTTTGAAAAAATCAGTTGCCGCTTTATAATCTCCGTTACGATGCGCAATTATTCCAGAATTATAAAGGATTGCAAATTTAATTTTATCTGAAGAATTTTCGTATATTTTCGAAAATCTTTTTAACGCTGCATCAGTTTCGCCTTGCATAAGATAAGCCGAGCCAAGTCCAAATACCGCATACTGTTCAACAAGAAAATCTCCACGGGCTTGTGCATTTGAAGCTGTTTCAAAAAAATCTCCGACTGCATTTTGATAATCCTGCTTAGACCAGTCAAGTTTTCCTTCAAGAATTTTTATGCCGTCATTAAAACGTGGCGAACATCCTGTAAACAAAAAAACAAGCGAAGCCATGGAAACAGATGAAATTAATTTTTTCTTTCCGCCTGCAATATCAAGCTCGCCAAAAAAAATCGAGGCAAGGAAAAATAAAATTGCAAAAGAAATAAAAAGTCCATAACGCTGAGTGCTCTGAATTTCATAAGAAACCGACGGCAACGAACCATTAAGATCAAGCATTTTTAAAATAGCGGCGGCAGAGCCCATTTCCGAGGCATCAATGTAAACAACAGAAGGCGCAGAGTTATTTCTTTTGGACGAAACAAATTTTTCTTTTAGAGATAAAATCATTTTTTCAACGCTGCCGGATCTTAAAGCTGTTTTTACTTTTGTAATTCCATCGCCCGCAAAAATTTCACTTTCACGCTCAGAGCCAAATCCGATAATAACAACAGGAATTCCGGCTTTTAAACATTCAGAAAGAGAAGACTGAAGGCTGTTGTCTGTTTCTTCGCAATCGGTGAAAAGCCAGATAAATGAAGCTGCGGAAGATTGCTCTGGAAACGAAGAAAGCGCGGATTTTATTCCATTGCCAAGGCTTGTTCCCTCGGAAGTCATAAGCAAAGGCGAAAGATTTTCTATTAAACTTCTTACACTCTGAAAATCTTCTGTAAGCGGAACAGCAATAATTCCATCGCCCTTCGCAAGAACAGCGGAAACCGCGCATCCGTTCATTCTGTCCAAAAGCTCACTTGCATAACTGGAAACTGCCTGAAGTCTTGAAATTCCTCCGGGCGCATCTTTTGCTTCCATGCTATAAGAAATGTCAAACACAAAAGAGACGGCTTTTCCGTTTTTTTGTACAGGCACAGAATCTGTTCCAAATGAAATTCCTGCGAGTGCAAGAACAACGCAAATTCCACAAATGAATCTAAAAAAAGTTCTGCTCCAGAAGCAAGCTGAAATTCTAAAAGAGCCGTTTTTAAATTCAAAAACTTTTCCACAGATATTTTTTCTTAAACGAATATACCGTGCCACAACAAACAAAAGCGCAAAAACTAAAGGAATAAAAAGATAAAATGAAAATAGATTTTCAACAGAAAAATTCATAAAGTCTCCTGCAGAAGAAATCTGCGCACAATCCATGCAATGCAAGCAAAAACAACCGCGGCAATCAAAAAATATCTGTAATAAAATATATCCTGATTTTTTATGTAGTAGCTTTGAGCAATATTTTCACTTTTTGAAATTGAAGAAATAGCCTGCGACAATGCGGAAATAGATTCAATCTCAAAAAATTTTCCATTTCCCTCTGATGCAATCCGTGCAATTGAAGACGTATCAAATTTCGATTCAAGATAACCTGAATAAATTTTATTTGACTTTGGATCTACATAATCAATCGGAACAACGCCTCTTGTTCCCACACCAAGAATGTAAAGTGAAATATCTTTGTTCACGGCAAGACGAGCCGCAGTATGAGGATGAACCGCGCCTGAATTATTTTCTCCATCAGTAATAAGGACGATACTTTTTTTAGGCGACTTTGATTTTTCAAGATGATAAATTGCGCTGCTAAGTCCAGTTCCAATCGCAGTTCCATCTCCAAGCTCTCCAACGCTTACAGTTTTCAATCGGTTCAAAAAGAATTTTCTATCCATTGTGGGAGAAACTAAAACAGCGGCATTTTCAGCCATCACAACAAGCCCAAGCTCCGAGCCGCCATTCATTTCCGCCATGGAAACAATGGAATTTTTTGCAGCTTCAAGACGACTTTGCGAACCAATATCTTTTGCAGCCATTGAAGGGCTCACGTCCAAAACAAAAACAATCGACGCGCCTTTTGAAGAATAGACTTTTTGCTGAAGATGAAAAACAGGATCCGCATAGGCAAAGACAAGGCAAATGTAAAATAAGACACAAACAACTCTTCCAAAAACAGAAAGAAATTTTCTTGCATTTCCCTTCCACTTAAAATTGCTTCCGTTCCAGTCGCTTAAATTTAAAGGCAAAGAAAGCCGTGAAAAAATTTTTATATAACGCAAAATATAAAGCACCGGAATCAAAAGCAAAAGAAAAAATGCCGGAGGATTTTCAAATTCAAACACTTTTTTCTCCTATAAAAAGCCATTGAGAAAGTTTTAACTTTCGATTTGACTTTTTAGCGCAATTTTCTAGCGGAAATTGCATTTGATAAGAAAGCTTGCAACGCAAACTTTGTGAATAAAAACTTTGACGCTATTTCAGGCAAATTTTTTATTACACTCTCCTTTTTCGAGTAAATCAATTATCTTGTAAGTTTCCGCAACCATTGATTTTTTTTCGTTTTCAACAAACAAAGCCTGATGAGTTTCCGCTGGCAAAAGCTTAGAATCAATTGAACCGCTTGCAAACCGAATGTAGTCTGTACGCACAAAAAAACACGAAAGAGATTCTATCGCTTCACAAACTTTTTCTCCTGCAAGACCATTCAGTATGTCAAATATTTTCGCACCGACTTTTTTTCCGGGCACAGAACAAAAAGAAACTGCAAATCTAAATTCCAAGTATTCGCGCATTGCAAGCTGCCATTTTTCACAAAAGTCCTTGTCATCAATTTTCTTTTTTAAAAGCATGTAAATCTTTTTCTTTGTCCGTTTTGCATTTCTGTAAAGTTCAAACTGTTCTCTTAAAAATTTCAATTTTTTCAAAATATGCGGAAGCCTTATCAGGACAATGCAAGACAATGAAAAAAATCCGGCGACTAAAAAGCCTGCAATCCACAAAAAATAATTTGTATTTGGAAGCAAAAGAGGAGCCTGCGGAGACTTTAAATTTTTTACTTCAAGTTTTTCTACAAGCGAAAGAATTGTAACCGGCGCAAGCTGAATTCTAAAGTCAACATTTTCCTTGCCGCTGTTTTGCCCGTGGCAGAATTTTTCCAAGCTGAATTCCTTAAATTTTATTGTTCCAGTTTTCCAAGGAATTATCGTTATGTAAAGGTTGTAATTTACGCCGTTTCTAACAAGAACCGATTTTGTAACAAGGCAGTCGTCCGGATTTTCTAAAAAATCACTTGAAGAAAGATTCAGTGAAAGAACTTCATCTTTTATCATTGACGGATCTGCAAAAGAAAAAAAATCTATAGGCGTTCTGAACGAATACTGAATCTGTCCGCTGTCGCCAATAAAGACATCGCGCGGAACCATAACTTGCGTTCCAAAAGCCGCTGTATTTTCATTTGGATTCTGAGCAACTAAAAACTGAATAAAAAAGCACAAGCTAAAAACAAAGCAAAGATTTTTCTTCATGCCATTTTCCTAAAATGAATGTCTGTGCCTGCTGCTGAAAAATTTTATAAGTTCTGCAGCAGGATCTTGAACAGTGCTTATAAACAAAGGAATTCCTCCGTGGCGCACGCATTCTTTAAACCAATTTTCCTTGCGCTGCTCATTTTCTTCTCTCCATCCGCGGATAAATTTCTGACTTGAAGTCGGAAGAACTGCTTCGTATCCTGTTTCTGGATCTGCAAAAAGAACAGAGCCAACGGAAGGAATATTGTCATCAGAAGAATCAACTATATTTATTGCAATGACATCATTTTTCTGGCAAAGACGCGCAAAAGAAGCATGCCATTCCGCAGCCCTAAAATCAGAAATAACAAAGACAAGGCTTCTTTTCTTTAAAAGCTTTTCTGCACCCCTAAGCGCGCTGTCAAGAACAGAACCAGCCTTTTGTTTTTTTCTGTCAAGCTCAAAATGGGACAAAAGCATAAGCGAATGTTTTTTTCCAGATTCAGGAGAACAAAAGAATTCTAGCTCACCGTCAAAAACAACGGCGCCAACAGGACTTGAATTATAAAATGAAGCAAGCGTTAAAAGAGAAGCGCACTCCATTGCTTTTTCAATTTTTGTCTGCTGGCTTGTTCCCACGCACATTGAAAGAGAAGCGTCGGCAACTATAAAGACATCGAGTTCACGTTCTTCTTCAAAAACTTTTACAAAAGGTTTTCCCATTCTTGCCGTAACATTCCAGTCAATTGCACGCACATCATCGCCTCGTAGATATTCACGGACTCCGCTGAATTCAATTCCGCGTCCACGGTAAAGCGAACGGAATGAACCGCTTTTCATTTTTTCAGCAAGAGAAAGAGAGGATAAATGCAAAAGTGAAGCGCGGCGGCTTATGTCGTTTTTCATGGAACTGGCATCAAGTCTATGATTTTTGAAATCAAGCTGTCCGCAGAAATATTGTCCGCAGCGGCTTCATAGTTCAAAACAAGCCTATGTCTTAAAACCGGCTTTGCAACAGCCTGAACATCTTCTGCAAGAACAAAGCTTCTGTTTTCAAAAAGAGCGTGGACTTTTGCGCATCTTAAAAGAGCAATTCCAGCGCGTGGAGAAACACCAAATGAAATGTAACGCTGAATATCATTGCGGCGGTTCATTTTTAATGCGATATCGGCTCTTGTAAAATTTACAATTGAAACTATGTAGGCAAGCATTTTGTCAGCAACAGTAACTGCATCCACAGCGTCCCGGCATTTTTGAAGAGCAATGGCGGAAAAAACTTTGTTCACAGGAATTTCATTCGCCCTGCCTTCGGATTTTATAATTGAAATTTCTTCTTCCGGCGTAGGATATGAAATAAGAAGCTTAAGCAAGAAACGGTCAAGCTCAGCTTCTGGAAGACTGTAAGTTCCTTCCTGCTCAATCGGATTTTGTGTGGCAAGAACAAAAAAAGGCTCGTTCAGCTTGTAAGTTGTTTCCCCGATTGTAACCTGATGCTCCGCCATAGCCTCAAGCAGAGCAGACTGAACTTTTGCCGGCGCGCGGTTTATTTCGTCCGCAAGAACAAGATTTGAAAACACAGGTCCTTTTCTAACAGAAAACTTTCCAGTACCTTGTTCATAAATCAGCGTTCCACTAACATCAGCAGGAAGAAGATCCGGCGTAAACTGAATTCTTTTGTATTCAAGTCCTGAAACATCCGCAAAAGTTTTTACCGCCAATGTCTTTGCAAGACCCGGAACACCTTCAAGAAGAACATGACCGCCTGCAATCAGCGCTGTAATAATTCCGTCCACAACATCTTTCTGACCAACAACACGTTTTGCAACTTCCGCGCGGCATTTATTTATATAATCAAAACATTCATCAAGTTCAGCTTTTGTAACAACTTTCATTTGAACCCCAAATTTTCCTTTTTGCAACAATTATATCTATAAAACTATTCCATGTAAACTTCACCATAAGTGTGAAAACCGGAATCAATTATAACATCGTCCATGTTGTTTTTCGTAACCAGCACAGGCTTTAAAAGAATCGCAGGAATTTCCGCAAACTTATTGTCGATTGATTTTAAATTAGAAAGCGACTGGATTTTTTCTCCGCGTGCAACTCTCACAGAAATTTCAGCGGCAGTTCTGGCAAGTTCCACAATCGGCTTGTAAACTGTAAAGTCCTGAAGTCCGCGCACAATATTTTGGCAAGCGGCAATGTCAGCATCTTGTCCGCAAATCGGAATATGCTTATCCGGATAGTAAGCCTGCAAAACAGAAATCACGCTGTCCGCAACCGCATCGTTTCCGCAGATAATCGCGCCCGGAATTTTTCCGCTTGTAATAACGTCAACCATTTTCTGCCGAGACAAATCATAGTTCCAGTCCTGAGTGTAAAAAATTTCATTTATAATCGGCAAAGAATTTTTTATAGTTCCGTTAAGTCCGCGCAAAAGCATTTTCATGTTGTAATCTTCTTGCGGTCCAAGTATGCAAAGCCAGTTACGCAAGGGCGCAATACGCTGAAGTTCTTTTCCCATAATCACGCCAACTTGCCCAGAATCAATCGTAATATACAAATCAATTTTTGTGTTCAAAATCAGGCGGTCATAGGCAATGACAGGAATATTTTTTGCGCGGATTTTTTCAATTTCATCTTTAAGAGAATCTGCGACTTTTGCTAGAACAACAATCACATCCACATTTTTATCCAAAAGATACATGAGCTGCTTTTTTTGAACCTCAACATTGTTACCTGCATTCTGAACAATAACGTCCGCATCAAAATCTCTTGCGCGTGCCATAAAAACATCCAAGTCCCGTTGCCATCGCTCAATTGCAAGCGTATCTATGGAAAATCCAATTGTTGTTTTTTTCTCATCCACAAAAGAGTTCTGCTTCTGCACGGAAAAAGTTCTTTTATTCTTTGCGCATCCGGCAAAAACAAATGCAAGTAAAACTGCAAAAATTAAAAAAAGTTTTTTCATAATGACTCCGAATTTCTATTTGTGTTTCTAAAATCAGTAGGCGAAATTCCAAACTTGTTCTTAAAAATTCTGCTGAAATAATTCTGATCGTTGTAACCGATTTCCGCAGAAATTTCTTTTATAGAAAGCTCGGTTTCGCAAAGCATGATCCGGCCTTTTTCCAGCCGTCTGTCTGTCACATAGTTTATAAAAGTTTCGCCGGTTTCTTCTTTAAAAAGTTTGCTCAAATAAAAAGAACTTACGCCTGCAAAAGAAGCCGCGTCATCAAGTGAAAAATTTTCAGCGATGTGTTCCTGAATATATCCAAAAACTTTTTTTATAAGCGGATTTTCTTTTTCTTCTTTTGAATTGCAAATAAAAGCCGCGCATTCAGAAAGCCTGTTCTTAAAAAAAATCAAAAGTTCCGTCTTGGAATCAATCTTGCTCAAGTCGGAAAAAATATTTTCAAACGCAGCATTTTTCCAGGAAGAGTCTGCGGACTTTGCAATTTTTTTTGCTTCAATCAAAACTTCAAAAACATTTCCTTTTGTTTTGTCCAGCGGAAAATTCTGTTCATAAAGTTCTCCAACATAAAGCTCCGCCAAAAACTGAACTCCGGCAGCATCTCCCAATTTTAAGCGATTTAAAATACGCTCATGCAGTTCCTGAATTTTTTCATCTCCGCTAGAAAAACTCAAAAGCTCATCTGCAAACAAAAGTTCTCCGTCCGGCGAAGTTCTGTTCAAGGCTTGAATCGCATCTTTGCAGCATTCAGAAACTTCTTCAAGCTCGCCGCAAACGTTGCTTATTCCAACCCGAAGCTTCTGCCCGATTTCCAAAGTCAAAAGTGTAAATATTTCCTTGACCGCAGAATGAAAATCATCTTGCAAACTTTCCGCAGAATTTTCCATAGAAACAAAAACAGCGATTCGGTTTGTCATAAACAAGCCGGCCAAGCACTTGAACTTTTGCGAAACAATTTTTCTGACTTTAGAGCAAGCCTCGTATATATTTTTTTCAGAATCTAGAACTTCTATGCAGGCAAAAAAGAAATCATCAACCTTCATGTTGAAATAGTCAAGATAACTTTGAAAATCCTCGTTCTTTGCCTTGCTGAAAATGCACGAATAAATAAAATCACTTTCAATCATCGGATAGACAATGTCCAGTTTTTTCTGAAGCTCCAGATTTCCAGAAGTTGTTCCGTTGCGCTCGTCAACAAGGTTCATGGCATTACGCACAGTCTGAATCACAATGCTGCGGTTCACGGGCTTTGTAATATATTTGTACGCTCCAATGTTCATGGCTTCCTGCGCATACTGAAATTTGTCAAATGCGCTCAAGACAATAATCACTGCGGAAGGCTTAAGACTTTTTATGCAGCTTATCGCATCAAGTCCGCTCATACCCGGCATATTTATGTCCATAAAAATTATGTCGATTTTTTCCCGGCTCACAATAGAAACCGCATCACTTCCAGACAATGCGGAAAATAAATTCACCTGCCCTTCAAAATTTTTTTTGATTATAAACTGAAGCGAATCAATCATAATCTGCTCGTCATCACAAGTTAAAATATTATACATTTGGAATCCTGATTAAAAACTTCATTTCTGAATCATCTCTAGAAAAAATATCAAAAACATCATCACGGTGAAAATAAATTCTAAGCCGCGAAAAAACATTTATAAGCCCAATACCCGTATGCTCTCCGTCTTTATTTCCCAAAGAATTTTCTTTTGGAGAAGGAGATTTTATTCCACCGCTTTTTGCAGCCTTTAAAATTTCCTCACGAACGCCAGAATCAAATTTAGATCCGTTGTCGCCAATAAGAATTTCAACAAATCCGTCTGTTTCCTTTACAGAAAGAAAAACTTTGCCCATGGAATTTTGCAAGCCATGCTGAATACAGTTTTCAACCAGCGGCTGCAAAGTCATTGCAGGAAGTCTTTGGGAAAATTTATGCTCGGGAATTTTTTTTACAAACTCAAGCCTTTTTCCAAAACGAACTTTCATAATGTAAACAAAACTGTCCACAAGCCCAAGCTCATCATCAATTGAAGCGTCCTCTTTTTGCGCAATGTTATATCTAAAAAAATCCGAAGTCTGCTCAATAAAAAAACAAGTTCTATCCGCGCCTTCCATCATTGCAAGCTGCGCACCTGTATTCAATGTGTTAAACAAAAAATGCGGATTTATCTGGCTCTGAAACGCCTTTAGCTGGGCATCCGCATAAAGAGCCTGCATTTCCATCTGGCGTTCCCTAAGCTCATTTTCTGTTCTGGCTTTTTCCCAGATTTTGTCTATGTATTCTCTTATGCTGATTATCATTCTGTCAAAAGCGCGGCAGATATTTCCAATTTCATCATGCGACTTTTTGTTAAAAAGCGGAACATCAAAGTCCTGCTGAGCCACACGGAGCGCAACCGAAGAAATTTCCGCAAGAGGCCGTGTGATATTTCCGATAAGAAGATTCAGCAAGGCAAGAATAAAAACAAAGAAAAGCGCAAAGAAAACCGCGTAAACTTTAAAAAGTAAATTTATATTGTTTCTGTCCGCGGCGTAAAACTCGGCGTTGTTCTGCATATAAAGAATATTGAGCTTTTGAATTTCCTCCAAAAGAAACCTGTAGCATTCAAGACTCTGCAAATAAAAATTTCCGCTTGTGCTATTTGCCCTTCGCTCCGCAACTGCTTTAGAGCTATAATATAGAAAAGACTGCGCAAGCTGATTCACAACATATTCTTTCTGACGCACTTCATTTGTAGAAGGAGAATCCTGCATCGCATCGCAAAGATCTTCCACTCTGGCTGAACTTGCATAGTAAGCGTCAATGCTTTCAAACGTTCTGTATTCAATGTAAAGTTCAAGTGAATTTTCAAGCCGCGACAAATCATTTGCAAACACATTCAGCTCGGAATTTGACTTGTAGGATTCACCCACGGATTTTAAAACATAATGCTCCATCAGAATTGTAAGCGCAAGGCTCGCGCTCATTATAAGAAAAGCGGCAACTATGCTTGCCATTATTTTCCATCGAAGGCTTTTGTTTTCCGCAAGCTTCATTTTTTTTCTGCCCTCCTTACCTGAAGGTCAGCTGTAATGTAGCTGTTCGCATAGCCTTTGTTTCTGTATTCAAAAAGCTCCGTCATCGCCGTTCTGCCGATTTTGTTAAAATTGAACGAAACAAGCTTGGAAAGAATTCCTTTTTCAAGATACATGGATACAGTTTCATTTTCACCATAGCCTAAGATTTTTATGCGCCCGGAAGCAGAAGAAGCCGCAACAAGCTGAAGAACCATAATAGTATCTTCTTCTGTAAGGCAGACAACAGCGCAACAGTCAGTTTTTTCGTGCAAAAGAATTTCTTCCACGCTTTTTCTGTTTTCCTTGAGAGACTTGTCAAACACTTTAAAATTTGAAATTCCCTTGACCCTGTAATAATCCATGAGGCTGTTTAAAAGATTGCTGTGGTTGGGGCTTCCAGAAATTCCGCTTATAACAATATATGCTTTTCCGCTCGGCTCAAAAAGTTCTTCTGATTCAATGCCGATTCTGCGCCCAAGGTTTGAATAGTTGCTTCCTATAAAAGAAATCTGCGGATTTTCTGCAAGATAATGCCCGATTGTTATAACAGGAATCTCCGTGCCGTCTATGCGGCTTACTGATTCAAACGGAAGTGATGAAGAACTTACATAGGCAATGATTCCGTCCGCATTTACAAAAGAGCCGTAGTCAATTAAAGACTGAAGTGAAATATTTTCCGCAAGAGAATCCGGGGATTTTAATTCCACAAGCGCGCTATAGTCTTGACTTAAACTTTTTGCGCCTTCAAAAATCTGATTAAGAAAAACAGAACTGTCCGCCTGCCCAACAACAAGAATATGATAATTTCTGTCTTCGCCTTCAAATTCCGCACCATGAATAGAAATACCAGAAACAATGCGCACAAGAAACAAAATTCCCGCCGCAAAAAGAACTGCAAGCGGAACCGCTGCCTTTAGCACAAAACCATTTTTTTTCACTGGATTTTTCCCCATAAACTCAATAAAATAATAACAGTTTTATATCTGAATGTCATTATCCGCTTTTCTTTGCTAAAAATCTTCCCGAACGGTAACAAAAGATTTAAATTACCTTCAAAATACATAGATTTTACCGTTCGGGAATGCTATAATTGCCGTTATGATAATAAACTCTATCACCGATATTTCAGAAGCTGTAAAAAAACGCAGAAAATCATTAGGGCTTACCCAGTCTGAATGCGCCGCAATGTGCAATGTTGGAAACCGTTTTTTTTCCGAGCTTGAAAACGGCAAAGAAACTCTTCACATCGGAAAAGTAATAAATTGCCTCCAAATTCTTGGAATAAACATTTCTTTGACAAACCGCGAGGATAACGAATGAAGCTGAATGTTTATTTTGGAGAAAAAAAATGCGGGGAATTGTTCACTACGGAAAACAGAGGAATTGCATTCTATTATATAGAAGAATATCTTTCATCTCCAGATTCAAAGGCTATTTCTCTTTCCCTTCCACTTAAAAAAGGAGAATTTTCACAGAAAGAATGCCTTCCATTTTTTTCAGGACTGCTTCCAGAAGAATTTACAAGGAAAAGAGTTGCCGATTATCTCCATATTTCAGAACTCAGCGACATTAAGCTCCTTGAAGCCATAGGTCAGGAATGCGCAGGATTCATAACAATTGCAGATGACGATTTTAATCCAAAAAATATTAAAACTGAATACGAACTAAACAGTGCAAACTACGAAAAACTTTCAGCAGAACAAGTAGAAGATTTTGTTTTAAATATTCCACAAAGACCGTTTCTCAAAGCTGATGACAAGCTTAGACTTTCTCTTGCCGGCGCACAGGAAAAACTTTCGTTGGCATTTTTTGAAAACCAGTGGTATTTGCCTTTAAACGGCGCGCCTTCAACCCATATTTTAAAGCCGACACGAGAAGGAAATCTTTCCACATTAGCGCAAAATGAATATGACTGTATGCAGCTTGCAAAAAAATGTGGCTTAAATGCGCCGGAATCAAGGCTTGAAAAAATCGCAGGAAAAGATGTTTTTATAGTCCAGCGATATGACCGCATTATAAAGAACGGGAAAATCACAAGACTTCACCAGGAAGATATGTGCCAGGCTCTTGGAATTATGCCGGAAAACAAATATCAGTCTGACGGCGGTCCTGGAATCAAAGAAATTTATGACTTGCTGAAACTTCATTCCGTTATGCCGATTATTGATTTGCGTTTTTTTATAACTGAAATTCTTTTTAACTACCTTATTGGAAACTGCGATGCCCATGCAAAAAACTATTCAATTCTTTATGACAAAAAGGGGAATGCAAGGCTCTCTCCAATTTACGATGTTGTTTCTACAAAAGCATTTCCGTCTTTAACAAAGAAAATGTCAATGAAAATCGGCACGCATTACGACTTGGAAAAAATCAACAAAGACGATTTTATTTTACTGGCTCAGCAACTAAATATAAATAAGAAAATTATTTTTGAAACTCTTGAATCCTTGAACGAAAAAATGCATTCATAGACATTTTTTTTCACTGGATTTTTCCCCATAAACTCAATAGAATAATAACATAGATTGAACAAATATTCGATACAGAAAAAATAAGACATATTTAACAAAAAAATAAATATGCGGTAAGAAAAAGAAAGCTGCAACAGAGCCGTTTTGAGCGATGGCAAGCGATTGTAAAATCGCACAGTCCGATTCCTTTTACGCTCAACTTGGCGAATTGACGCGCTTTTTCTTATAGCATATTCAGCATTTTACTAACTGGAGGATTTTTATGAATACAAAGAAACTTGCGCTTGCATTATTTCCGCTGCTTCTTGCATTTGCTTCATGCATGAATATTGACGGCTCTAACGGCAAAGAAGGAGCAATCCGTGTTACCTTGTCAGAAAGCGGTTCGCGCGGAACTTATACACTTTCAAAAGATAATCCTTTATATGAAGTAAGCCTTATGCAGGGCGAAAAAACACTAAAAACCCTGTCATCGGAATCCACCGGGGGGGGCGATTTTGTATTTGACGAGCTAGAACCTGGAACATACAAAATAGTTGTTACGGCAAGACAGCAGGACGGAACATTCCTTGCCCGCAACAGCGCAGAAGTAGAAGTTACAGCCGGCGAAACCCAAAACTGCCCGATTACACTTATTCTAGCAGGCAATAAAGGAAAAGTATTCAGCTCGGATTATTATGTGCTGCAAGACACAAGCCATGTGGACTTTTTGCAAGAAAACGAAATATCATCTTCAACAACAGTATCTAACTCTGTAAATAAAACTACAGGAACTGAAGACATAGATGGAAACAAGTATTATGCACAATTTACTACCTATTCTTCATCTTCAAATGTATTTATATATAAAAATAACATAAGCTCACCAGTAGCTATAGAAACAAGTAAAGAAAAGTCAAGCACAATAACAGATTTTCTGTATTATGATACTGTAAATTCTTCTCTTTGGGTTGGATTATATTCTTCAAGCGGATTTTATTTTGCAAACAATATAAATAAACTCTTTTATGAAGATGGTTCAAACCCAGGCAGTATAACACTTAATACTCCCTGTACACTTTCAGGACTTTCAATTTATCCGAATGCAACTTACACAGCATTTGCTGCAAGTGGAACAGAGCTTTACATTGCATATACAAATGTCGGAACTTCATATCTTCAGCGCGCCAAAATTGAAGGAGAAAACGATTCCTTTACAATAACAACAATAGGAAATCCGCAGTCCACACAAGACATGGGCGTAGACGACGGACAAATAACAGACATACTCATTCATTACGACGGATATGTTTACGTGCTGGTTTCTCAAACTGGTTCTAAAAATTTTACTGATATGTATATGGTAAACAACTTAATTAGTGGTTCTGAAGAAACAACAGTTTATAGCCGAGGTGCTATAGTACGCTTTGAGCCAACCTCAAGTGGATTTAAAGTATCTGCAAAAACTGGCTGGACAGAAGATTCGAGAACTATCGCTTCTTCAAACAAAGATAAAAATACTTTTACTGATTCTGACTACGACAATTATACATTCTATGATGTAAATGCATATATTCCTGAATATTCAGAAAGAAACTCGCACTTCTATGGTCCACGTCGCTTCGTTGCTATAAAACCAAAAGAGCTTGCAATAGCAGACTGCGGTGCAAATATAGTCATGCCAGACTACGAAAGCAAAACAAGAGGAAAGTTGTTTAAACATAACAGAATTTTAAAAGTAGATTTATATAAATTTGCACTGGAATCAGGTTCTGTAACAGATTTGAATAACATTAGTTTTTCGAATTTAATATTGAGCGGCTCAATTGAAAGCGTAACAAACTTTAATAATCTTGAAGACAATGAGGAAAAATAATTGCAAAATCAAATATCGAGTTATATAAATTATCATTGCCGTACTTTATACTGCGATGTTTCTGAAAGAAACTCGGTTAGAAATCTTTAAGTGATTGTAATATATAATTCATTTAGATTTATAACCGAGTTTGATGCGCAAACATCGCAGGGTCAAGATCCTAAAATGGCAGTAAAACTCAAACCCAAACAACCACACGGTAGCCCTGCTGTCGTATGCTTGCAACACCCCTTGCAAAATGTAATTCTGCAAAAAAGCTATTAAAACCCATTTTCATTTCCCATTTTTTCATTTTTGAGAAATAAAAAAAGCAAACAAATGAAAAGTTTTTATTGTATTTCAGCAAAAACTTTATAAATCTACATAGTTTTTATTTAAACTCAGTAAAAACTATGGAAAAATTTTACATTCCATCCTAAAACCTCCACTTATGCAAAAATCAATAAAAATTTAAAGAATTTTCTGGCAAAAGTGGAAATCAGCGGGAATTTGATATAGAATGATAATAGGTCATTCTAACAATTTTCTTAGGGGGAATTATGAAAAAATTTGCGTTTTCAATTTTACCAGCGTTATTGCTCGCGTTTGTTTCCTGCATGAATATGTCATCTGGAAGCGAAGGCGGTTCTGTCCGGGTTGTTCTGCCAAGTTCTTCTCGCGCGCTTTATTCATCGGGACATGGCGATGTTGATTCATTCACGGTAAGGCTTTTGCTAGGCGAAAAAATCATAAAGGAAGAAACCATAAACACAGAAACCGACGAGACGGGGGGGGGTAATTGTATTTGACGAACTTGAGCCTGCAACATACACAGTAGAAGTAGAAGGCTGGATGTCCAGCAAAGATGTTCTTTTATATTTTGGAACAGAAGAAGCAAAGGTAACAGCAGGACAAGATTCTGATTGCCAAGTAAATTTAAAGAAAAAAGACTGCCAAATCTACAATATTTCAGTTGATGCAAGAGAACTAAAAACAGCTTGCGAATCAGACGGAAACGCATATATTTTTATGGGCGCAGATTCTTCTGTAAGCACAAATCAAGCCACACCAGAAAATAACTGTCAGCTTACAAACATAACTTCCGGCACAAAAATTATAAGAGGCAACGGCGGAAAAGTTCAGCAAAGCACAGACGACAACAAAACTCTTACAACAGAAGGCGGCCAGATAAAACTTTTTAATGTAACCGGAAGCTCCACAATTCTTGAAATAAACAATCTTACATTTACGGCATCAGACACAGTCGAAACCTCTGCACTTGACGGAGCTTTAATCTGTGTAGATGATGGAGCAACTGTAATTTTAAAGCAATGCCGTATGAACGGAATATCCATGTCAAACTTAGGCACAAGCCTTATATATGTAAAAAGTGGCGGAAAACTTCTTGTTGAAAACTGCACTTTTTATAATAACACAAGCACAAAAAAAGGCAATGTATCTTTCTCTGAATGCATACGAATAGAAAACGGAGCGCAAGTGGAAGTTGTTTCATGCAATTTTGAAAGCAACGGTGATGGAAATTTAATGTCAAACGCCGCAGCAATAGAAAATTCTGGTTCATGCCACATAACCAATACAACATTTAAAGGCAACACAGCAAATAGAGGCAGCGCAATAATGAACAATGACAATGGAATTCTTGAAATTGAGGATTCAACGTTCGACAGCAATACGTGCACTTCTAACGGCGGATATTATGCAAGAAGAGGCGGCGCAATATTTATTCAAGGCGGAAGTGTAAAAATCACAGACAGCACATTCACAGGCAATAAGGCTGGTGGTTATAATCCAGGAAGTGAAGGCACAGAAGCTTTCAAAAAACTTGGTGGAGGCGCAATCAGCATAAAGACAGGCTCACTCGTTTTGCAGAACACAAGATTTGACAGCAACAGCGTAACTTCAACAAGCACAGATGACGCTAACGGATATGGCGGAGCTGTTTTAATAGAACAGTCAGATGCAAATCTGTTCCTAAAAGATGCAAGCGGCGCAACTATGGAAATAGACAGTTATATAGATAAGTATATGAGCGGCAATACTACAGCAAAACCTAACGCAGGCGCAAACATCTACTGCAACGGTGGCACAATAAACGGCACTGTTTATACAAAAGCATGGGAATAGCCTTTGTCATGTGGATGTCCAATAAGTCTTAAAATGTCATTGCCGCACATGATACGGCAATCTATTGAAATTTTACAAAAGATTATCAATCGGACTTCTTTCAGAAATATCACAGGGCTCTATCCCAATAATGACACTTTTTATAAGTAAGTGCAAAACAGTGGGTTCTTAGAGCGACAGCCCTAAGCGATGCTGGGAAAGAAGGGAGGCTTGGAGGGAAAGAAACCGGCGATTGAATCGCTTCGCTTTCGAAGTAGAGGGTTTTCTTCCCTCCAAAAAGAAACCGGCCATCCGCTGCGGGGTTACAAATACAGCAAACGGCCGGCATATAACCTGCGGATTGCTCCGCGGATTTTACATTTAAAACTAAGACAGACTTGGAGCGTTCCTCATTCTCCAAGCCTGCCTTATTCAGCTAAACGCTACTCTTCATCCTGAAGTGCATCGTATCCAGATTCACCAGTGCGAACCTTGATTACATTTTCAACAGGGTAAACGAAAATCTTTCCGTCTCCGATGTGTCCTGTATACAAGGCTTTCTTTGCGCTTTCCACAACAGTTGCTACAGGAACCTTTGAAACAACAATCTCTACCTTGATTTTCGGCAGCAGGTTGATTTCAACTGGAACACCGCGGTAGTATTCGCTTGCGCCTTTCTGCATTCCACAGCCCATAACATTTATAACTGTCATTCCAGTTACGCCAATGGAGTTCATGGCAGCTTTAAGAGCATTGAACTTGTTCTGGCGTGTTATGATTACAACCTTGTGAACCGCGGCATCCTTAGAAGAAGGTGTTGTGGCAGGAGCAACAACAGGAACAGCTTCATGCATTGGAATTGCAACGCCAGCTTCAGCAGCTTCGGCAATTTCTTCTGTGCTGTAAGGTGTCATAAATCCTGCATAACCTGAATCAAGACCATGCTCAAGCTTATCAAGACCGATGATTTCCTCTTCCGCAGATACACGCAATCCAAAAATCTTCTTGATTAAGAAGAACAAAATAGTAATTGTTACAACAGTCCAGGCGATTGTGCAGACCATTCCAAGAAGCTGAAGTCCAAGACATTCAAGTCCGCCGCCGTAGAAAAGTCCTGAAATCTGCTCGCCAGCTTTGTTTGCAAGTGAATATCCAGGAACTGAAGGGCTTGCAAAAAGTCCAACCGCAATTGTTCCCCAGATACCGTTAAAGCAGTGAACGGCAACAGCACCAACAGGATCATCTACATGGAGCTTGTTGTCCAGGAACCAAACTCCAAATACGACCAAAAGACCTGCAACAATACCAATGATTGAAGCACCCAAAGCATCCGCAACATCACACGGAGCTGTGATTGCAACAAGACCAGCCAAAGAAGCGTTCAAGCACATTGAAACATCAGGCTTGCCGAATTTTACCCAAGTAAAAATCATACAAGTAACTGTTGCAAGAGCCGGAGCAATTGTTGTAGCAACAAAGATGCTTCCAAGCTGTGGAACAGAAGTTGCAGCCGCACCGTTGAATCCGTACCAACCCAACCACAAGATGAACACGCCAAGCGCACCAATCGGAATATTGTGTCCAGGGAAAGCGTTTACCTTTATAGAACCATCAGCTTTCTTTGTAAACTTTCCAATGCGAGGACCTACCATTGCAGCACCAATCAAAGCGCAGATACCGCCAACCATGTGGATACAGTTTGAACCTGCAAAGTCGTGGAATCCAAGCTGAGCAAGCCAGCCGCCGCCCCAGGTCCAGTGAGCTTCAATCGGATAAATTACTGCTGAAATTACAGCTGAATAAACACAGTATGAAAGAAACTTTGTACGTTCTGCCATCGCGCCAGAAACAATTGTCGCTGTTGTAGCGCAGAATACAAGGTTGAATACAAATCCAGACCAGTCAAAGTTTGCATAGTCTGTAAATATCTGCCAGTTCGGTTTTCCCAGAAAACCAAAAAGCATATTTTCACCAAGGAAAAGACCAAAACCAATAAGGATGAAAACAACTGTACCAATACAGAAGTCCATCAGGTTTTTCATAATAATGTTGCCGGTATTTTTTGCGCGTGTAAAACCGGTTTCAACCATTGCGAATCCTGCCTGCATCCAGAATACGAGGGCAGCGCCAAGCAAGAACCATACGCCCCATAAATCCTTGGAGACGCTTTGAACAGCTTGCATTACATCTTCCATAAAAACCCCTTGTCTAAAAAGACGGTAATGAAAATAAAAAAAGCGACAGTGATACCGACAAGAGAATTCCACTGCGGAATCTCTTAACCGACACCATTGTCGCTTTTAACAAATTATAATTCAGTTTAAAACAAAAAAAGCCACAAACTGCCCAAGGCAATCTGTGACTCCGTTGTCAACTGATGTTTTAGTTCTACCATTCTGAAAAAAAAATGTCAATATATATTTTTATAAAATTTATTTTTGCACTTCTATTGCATGCTCAATTGTTTTTACGTAGTCTTCACCCCAGTATTCGCAAAGAAGACTATATGCCTGCTCTTTAAGTTCCGGCACAACACGCTGTTCAAGCTGCTTTAAATTATTCGCCACAAAATTATTACAAGCCGCCTTCATGCTTTCCACCAAAGAACTGCTAAGGCAAGCTCCTTCTGGAGACTGTATAAACTGCACAACTGGAACAAACGCCGATGCCGCGGAACACACACGCCGCCACCGCCCAATGTCCGTAATCGACTGCGCACTTGAAATTCCTGAATCCACGGAATATCTGTAAAAGCGTTCCTGCACTCCAAAATATTTTTTTGCAAAAACCGAAAGAAAAAAGTAAAGGCAAAGATCTTCCGCCATGGTGCATTCTGTAAACGGAATAAAAGAAAACGCTTTTTCCATCAAAGATCTTTTTATAAGCTTGCCCCACAAAAAACCGCAGTGCTTGCAATTTACAAAGCAGTCTTCTGAAATCTGACTTCCAGAAAGCTCGCCCAAAGTTATCTTGCCTATTTTTTTCTGAAGATGCTCTTGCTGCGCTGAATTTTTTTCAGGATTTTCTGTAACTGCAATGGCTGTGGAATTTACTATGTCGGCATTTGTTCTTTGCGCTTCATTGTACAAAAATGAAATTGCGTTGCTTCCTTCCAGATAGTCATCGCTGTCAATATAAAAAATAAAATCGCCGCTGGAAAACGAAAGCAAGTCGCGCCTAGTTTCAAGAATTCCAAGGTTGTTCAAATGCTCCTTGAACACAACCGGAACTTTTGTTTCCTTGGCAAACTTCTTTACGATTTTTTTTGCATCCTCGCCTTTTTCATTGACTCCACATGAAGCATCGCTTACAACAACAATTTCCTTTTCAGCAAAATCCTGCATCGCCACAGAGTCAAGACATTTTCTTAGAACTTTTTCCGTTCCGTAAACCGGAATGCAAACAGAAACCTTAGGCTTTTTCATAAAGCTTTTCTCCTGTAGAGTTTTACCTTTTTATAAAAATTTGCGTGTAATACCATGCGCCTTCTGAATTTTTAACTGCGCTCACTGCGGAATGCGTTGCCTGAGTGCTTTCAATATTAGCTCTATGCCCCGAACTATTAAGCCACATATTTACAACATCTTCCGGCTTTGTGGAATAGTTGAACGCAACGTTTTCAGCAGCCCAACACCAAGGTGTCAGATTTTTCACCCTATCATCAAAGCCATCATGTCCAAATGCAGTTTTGCCAGTTGACATGTTTTTTGAATGAATGCAGCACTGATTGAAAATGTCATCATCAAATTTAAGAGCCGCAAGCCCTTTTTGTTTTCTATGCGCATTCACAAGATTGAAAATCTGCATATCATAGGAAGTAGCTTCGCCCCCCCCGACAGAATTTTCATCGTCCTCATCAAAGGCATCGCAAGAAATAAGCAAACCGCAAAAAACTAAAAGAAAAACAAATATCTTATTGAATTTCATGCGTAAAATTATAGCACAAAAACATGGAAATTAAAAACAAGAATCCCCGGCACAGAAAAACCATACCGGGGAAATGTGTGTTTTTAAGGAGACAAAATACTATTCAATAAATTTACACTCTAAAAAGCAAATCCTCGTAGCCTGGGAACGGCTTGTATTCTTCCCCAAGCAAAGGCTCAATTGCATCGGCAACATCGCGGGCTTCTGTCATCGCAGGAATAACTGAATCAACATAAGCGCGGGCAATTTTCATGCAGTCACCGGCATTCTGGGCAGCTTCGTGGAGCTTGTCAAGTTTTGCGGCTTTTTCTGCCAAGCTGTTTACAAGAGTATCCAGTTTAGAAAGAAGTTCTGACTGCGCGCTTGCCTTTGCTCCAGGAACAACAGCCTTGAGATCAATTGCAGTCTTGCTTACTGAATCCATGTACTTAAATGCGGCAGGAAGAATATCCTTGCTAATCATTTCAAGCATTGTCTGAACTTCAATATTCAGAATCTGCGCGTATTTTTCAAGCTTGATTTCATAGTGGCTGTTCATTTCAATATCTGTATAAACACCCATTTCTGTAAAGAGCTTGACGTTCTTGGAATCAAGATAATGAGCCATTGCATCAGGAAGAGTGCGAAGGTTCAAAAGTCCGCGTTTTTCAGCTTCATCAATCCAGCTTGAATCGTAACCGTTTCCGTTGAAGATAACTTTCCAGTGCTTTGTAACTTCACGTTTGATAAGCTCAGCAAGAGCAGCATCAAAGTCAGTTGCCTTTTCAAGCTCGTCTGCAAATTCCTTGAGAGTATATGCGACGATTGAATCCAATGTTGTATTCGGACCGGAAATTGAAAGTGAAGATCCGCATGAACGGAATTCGAATTTGTTTCCAGTGAAAGCGAACGGAGAAGTTCTGTTGCGGTCAGTTGAATCTTTTGGAATCGGCGGAAGAACGTCAACTCCAATTGTCATCTTCTGCGCTCCATGCTCACCAAGAGGCTTTCCGTCCTTTATAGACTCAAGAACAGCATAAAGCTCGTCGCCAAGATACATTGAAATAATTGCAGGCGGTGCTTCATTTGCTCCAAGGCGGTGATCGTTTCCTGCGGAAGCAACAGAAATTCTTAGCAAGTCCTGATTTTCATCTACAGCCTTGATTACGGCTGTAAGGAACAAAAGGAACTGCGCGTTTTTCTCTGGAGTCTTTCCTGGCTCAAGAAGGTTTTCACCAAGGTTTGTGGACATAGACCAGTTGTTGTGCTTTCCGCTTCCGTTAAGACCTGCAAAAGGCTTTTCGTGAAGAAGGCAGACAAGACCGTGGCGACGCGCAACTTTCTTCATAACTTCCATTGTAAGCTGGTTCTGGTCAGCGGCAAGGTTTGTAGTTGTGAATATTGGAGCCATTTCATGCTGAGCCGGAGCAACTTCGTTATGTTCTGTCTTTGAAAGAATTCCGTACTTCCAGAGAGTATCGTTCAAATCTTCCATGTATTCAACAATGCGAGGATTAAGGGCGGCAAAATACTGATCATCCATTTCCTGGCCTTTTGAAGGTTTTGCGCCAAACAAAGTGCGTCCTGTCATGCGGAGGTCTTTGCGCTGACTGTAAAGCTTCTGGTCAACAATAAAATATTCCTGCTCTGGTCCTACAGTTGTGGCAACATGAGTAGCGTCTTCATTTCCAAAGAGCTTAAGAATTCTAAGAGCCTGTTTATTCAGTGCTTCCATTGAACGCAATAGCGGAGTCTTTTTGTCCAACGCCTCGCCTGTGTAAGAACAGAAAGCTGTAGGAATACAAAGAGTGTGCTCCTTTACAAACGGATATGCAGTTGGATCCCATACAGTGTAACCGCGGGCTTCAAAAGTTGCACGGCGACCTCCGCTCGGGAAAGAAGAAGCATCCGGCTCACCCTTTACAAGCTCCTTTCCGCTGAAAGACATGATAACAGTTCCGTCATCCTGGGGAGTGATAAAGCTGTCATGCTTTTCCGCAGTAATTCCTGTGAGCGGCTGGAACCAGTGTGTAAAATGTGTTGCGCCCTTTTCAATTGCCCATTCTTTCATTGCGTGAGCAACCTGGTTCGCTACATCGATTTTAAGCGGCTCGCCATCATCCAAAGTTTTTTTCAAAGCCTTGAATGTTTCCTTTGGCAGACGTTCTTTCATTACCTTCTGATTGAACACCATGCTTCCAAACAATTCTGGTACATTTGTAGACATTTGCTAACCCCCATTATAAATATAAAACAAAGAAGGCGATGTGATTGAACGCCAAGAAAACTTAGCACTCAGCCACATCGCCTTTGATGTTTACATGGATTACTCTAATTAATTCATCAAAAAATGTCAATGAGTTTTTGAAAAGAAATTTCAAGGAATTTAAATACAGTTTTTGCAAAGCGGACTTCCATACGATGTGGAATAACATTCTTTTCCGCATTTGCAGCAATATCGTTCTGTATAATCCACATTCCCAAACTGAGCCCAGGTATGATAGCATTCATCGCATAACGGCTTTCTTAAATCGTATGAAATTTTTGCTCCGCATCTAATGCAAGTTCCTTCCGTTATTTCTGCATTATTCGGCGGCGCATCAGAACTGTTTTCTTCAACAATTCCCATTGACTTTTCTACGTCGTTTATGACTTTTGTCAAACCGTTTCTAATTTCTGAACTTGTAAATCTTAAAACTACATATCCTAAATTTTGAAGCTCACGGTCAATGCTTCTGTCTCGCACAGCCTGATATTCGGTTCTTTCATGATAAGTGTGTCCGTCAGTATAAATGCAGATTTTCTTGTTACCTGATTCCAAATAAAAATCAGGAATTGTTAAAATCTTTTTTGAATCAACAGGTTCTGGAAAATGGCAAACTGTATTGTCTTTATTTATTCTAAGTTGAAGCTCAACTTCAATATTATTTCTAACAAGTGCCTTAAGCAAATCTCTTTCAAGAGGACTTTCACAAACATTGCAGCATCGGTAACATTCCTTCAATTTTAAATCACAGTCCTTACAGTCAGAATTTCTATCAATCTTTTTTCTTATCTCTTGGGCTTCTTCTATAGTGCAATTGAATTTTTCCATGATCGGCTTATATCCAAGCACTGTTACAATATCGTCCAAAAGCTCTTTCATATCTGATTCAGAAAGCTTTTTTGCAACTTCTATATCGCCAGCCAACTGAAATGAAATTTTATAACAGTCAATTTTTGAAGAATCATTTTCTTTTGCTTCAACATCAATTTTTACTTTCAATTTTCCTATCCTTATTGATAGAAAACTTTAATTCGTTTAACAAATTTAGTAAATATATTTTTATAAACAATATTATTTTTTTATATTCAATCATTCACTTGCTTTCTTCATCTTCTTCCAAAACTGACATCTTTGTATCTTGGATAAGTCCGATTCCATCTTTTGCATTCAGTGGAGTTACAACTTTTTTGCCGGTTTTTTGCTCAAGCTCAGCTCTTGCGTTTTTAGCGATTGTTGCGCCGTCCACCGCATTTTGAATATGCTCTCCAAAACTCTGCGGATTTTTTGACTCTGAAATTTCTTTTGTGGAAAGCTCGGCAAGCATATTTAAGACAAGTTCCTTGTTTGTCATGTTGTCCCGAAGATTTTCTTTTTTGAGCCCTTTGAATTCCTTGTATTCTTTTGCAGTCTTTCCTGCCCATGTTTTATAGATAATGTCTGTGAGAGTTGCAAACTGAACGCCTTCTTTTAGACCGTGCTTTTTCCATTCATCGATAATACAAATTGATTTCATATTAACAAGCCTATCCCGCGAGTTTTGCAGTAGCAAAACTCGGTAAGTTCGCAGAGCGAACGACATTTATCCAGTTTTCTGAATATCCCAATGCACGGTATTCCTGCAAAGCACGTTGAATTCCCTGCTCCGGGTCTTGCATTTCGTCAAGACGCTCTTTTGCGACCTGCGCCATCCACAATTTGAACGGCTCTGCTTTCGGAGATGGAATTGACTGAATCAGGCGGAAAACCTGCTCGGTTGTCATGCAATCAGTTTTATACATTTTTCCATCTGCCGCAGGCATTTTCAGTTGGTTACAATTTGTAACCAACTGACTTCCTTCTTCTGACAGCCGATGTTTTAGAACCTTCCAGTAATTTCTTGGATTTTCACTTTCAGTTAAAATTCCAACAACATCAACAACACTGAAATACCATTCTTCCCTTTCGCAGTCCCAGACAGTGCGGACTTTCTGCTCTTCAAAAAGCTTGATTTGTGTTTTTGTTTCCTCTTCATCAACAAGCATAATTTTCCCTTTGATTTTATTTTGCTAAAATTGGGATTCGTTAGAATCCCCAAATCCGTGTGGCAATCGTGGCAATATTCTTCTATGTATTTATTAGCTCAATTATTATAAAATATACCAGTTTCCCAAAATAATTGACAGCAAAACCGCAATCCATTAATCTAAAAAAATCGTCGCACAAAAAAATGGAGGAAAAATGTCCTACACAAAAGAAGAAGTTATTGAATTTGTCCAGATGGAAGATGTCAAATTTATCCGCCTTGCATTCTGTGATATTTTCGGAAATCAAAAAAACGCCGCAATTATTCCAGACGAGCTTGAACGCGCATTCAAAGAAGGAATCGCATTTGACGGCTCTTCGATTGCAGGATTCACAGATGAAGCGCATTCCGACCTTTTTCTTTTCCCGATTCCTTCAACGCTCACAGTTCTTCCGTGGCGGTCAATTTCCGGTAAAGTCGTGCGTATGTTCTGCGAAATCAAAAAAAGTGACGGAACTCCATTTGAAAAAGACTGCCGCAACATTTTAAAGAAAGCAGTTAAAGAAGCGGAAGAAAAAAATCTAAAAGTAAACTTTGGCTCTGAATGCGAATTTTATCTTTTCCAGACCGACGAAAAAGGCAAGCCAACAAAAATTCCTTTTGACAATGCAGGCTACATGGACGTTGCTCCAGAAGACAAAGGCGAAAACATCCGCCGCGAAATCTGCCTGACTTTGGAGCAGATGGATCTTCACCCGGAAAACTCCCATCACGAGGAAGGTCCAGGTCAAAACGAGATCGACTTCCGCTACGGACAGGCTCTTGCCGCCGCAGACAACACAATGAACTTTATAACAGTCGTAAAAGCAGTGGCTGTGCGCAACGGACTTTATGCGGATTTTTCACCAAAGCCTCTTCCAGAAGAAAGCGGCAACGGATTCCACATAAATATTTCTGTACAGGAAAATTCCGGCAAGGAAGTTCAAAACGCATTTATGGCGGGAATCATGGCACACATAAAGGAAATTACGGCGTTCTTAAATCCAACAGAAAATTCTTATGAAAGGCTTGGCTCAAGAAAAGCTCCAAAATATGTAAGCTGGGCACACGAAAACAGAACTCAGCTTATAAGAGTTCCGTCTGCAATAAATTCCCACAAGCGTTTTGAAGTCCGCTCTCCAGATCCAATGGCAAATCCGTATATTGCATATTCACTTTTAATTTACGCCGGACTTGACGGAATTGAAAAAGACATGAAGCTTTGCGAGCCAATCGAAATGAACCTTTCAACTGCAAGCCCCGAATTAACTTCAAAACTTGAACGTCTGCCAGAAAGTCTAAGAGAAGCCGTAGAACTTGCCAAAAACAGCGAGTTTGTAAAAAAGCATCTTAGCGCGGATTTCACTTCATTTTTCAAAGTTTAAAAGGACGCAAAATGATTCCTTTAAAAGGCAGAAGAAAAGTTTTGATTGTCTCTGAAACACAAAGTTTCCACGACAACATTTCTTGCATACTACCCAAAAGCGATTTTTTCCCGGTTTTTCATGCATCCTCTGGAGGAGAGGCGCGCAGGCTTTTGCTTGAGCTTCCTGTTGACATTCTGATTGTGGATTCGCCGCTTCCAGACGAGCACGGAATTATGTTCGCTGAAAGTTTCGCTGACTTGAACATGGGAATTCTGCTTCTTGTAAAAAACGAGCTTTACGAGGAAACTTCATACAAAGTTGAAGAGCAGGGAATTGTAACTTTGCCCAAACCTAATTCACCAGAAATGTTTTTTACAGCAATAAAAATGCTTTCCGCAATGTCCTTCAGGCTGCAAAAAATGGAAGCAAAAAACAAGACGCTTCAAGAAAAAATGCAGGACATAAGAACGATAAACAAGGCAAAGTGGCTTTTAATTGAAAACCTGAACATGACAGAAAGCAATGCCCATAAGCACATAGAAAAACTTTCAATGGACAACCGCCAAAGCAAGCGTGAAGTCGCTGAAGAAATAATAGAACGCTACGATTCGTAAAACATTCTTAAAAAAAACAGGGGATGTCCAATAAGTTTAAGTTCTAGAGGTCATTGAGCTTGTCGAAATGACTAAGTACACTATGTATGGTGGTTTCGACAAGCTCAACCACCGCATTTTTAACTTCTAAGACATCCTCCAATGACAGAAAGACAAATCCTGTAATTTTAGTACTCACCAAGGGCGGCGGCCACAAGTCCAAGGAATAATGGATGCGCCTTGTTCGGGCGGCTCTTGAATTCCGGGTGGAACTGAACACCAACATAAAAATTGTTCTTGTCATATTCAACAGTTTCTATGATATTTCCATCTGGAGATGTTCCGCTCAATGTAAGACCAGAATCTTCAAGCGCACTTCTAAAATCATTGTTGAATTCATAGCGGTGGCGGTGGCGCTCGGAAATTTCTTCTGTCTTGTAGCACTTGTACATTTGAGTGCCTTTTTTGATTTTGCAAGGATAAGCACCCAAACGCAAAGTCCCGCCTTTGTTTACAGATTCACTTTGGTCAGGCAAAAAGTCAATTACCTTGTGCGCACTGTTTTCATCAAATTCGCCTGAATTGGCATCCTTGAATCCGCAGACAGAACGGGCAAACGCAATAACCGCAATCTGCATTCCAAGGCAAATTCCAAGGTAAGGCAAATTGTGCTCGCGGCAATAATCGGCGGAAGCAATCATTCCTTCAATTCCTCGTGAACCGAATCCGCCCGGAACAATTACGCCGTTGCATCCGCCAAGAATATCGTCCACGTTTTCTTTTGAAATAGACTCGCTGTCAATCCATTTTATGTTCACGTAAGAGCCAAGCTCATAGCCTGCGTGCTGCAAAGCTTCCGCAACAGAAAGATAAGCATCGTGAAGCTGAACATATTTTCCGACGAGACCTATTGTAACTTTCTTTGTGCGGTTCTGAATTTTTTCAAGCATATTGTTCCATTCTGTCAAATCGCAAGGAGGAACAGAAAGGTTCAATTCGCGGCAAACAATGTCTGAAAAATGAAGTTTTTCAAGCATAATCGGAGCTTGATACAAAACCGGCAGCGTAAGGTTTTCAATAACGCAGTCAGGCTTTACATTGCAGAACATGGCGACTTTGCGGAAAATGCTTTCTTCAAGTTTTTCATCGCAGCGCAAAACAAGAATGTCCGGCTTAATTCCAAGCCCCTGAAGTTCCTTTACGGAATGCTGAGTAGGCTTTGTCTTGTGCTCATCAGAACCATGAAGAAACGGAAGAAGCGTAACATGTATATAAAGCGAATTTTCACTGCCAACTTCAAGACCAACTTGGCGGATTGCTTCAAGGAACGGCTGGCTTTCTATATCGCCTGTAGTTCCTCCGACCTCTGTAATAACAATATCCGCACCGGAAGTTTTTCCAACATTGTAAATAAATGATTTTATTTCATTTGTAATGTGAGGAATAACCTGAACAGTTTCTCCAAGATATTCTCCGCGGCGTTCCTTATTGAGCACGTTCCAGTAAACTTTTCCAGAAGTAAGATTTGAAAATTTGTTTAAGTTTTCATCAATGAAACGCTCGTAATGTCCAAGATCAAGGTCAGTTTCCGCACCGTCATCAGTTACATAAACTTCACCGTGCTGGTAAGGACTCATTGTTCCAGGATCAACGTTGATGTACGGATCCAGTTTTTGGGAAGCAACCTTGAGTCCGCGCGACTTGAGCAGACGTCCTAAAGATGCAGCTGTAATTCCTTTTCCAAGTCCGGAAACAACACCACCTGTAACAAAAATATACTTTGTTGATTTCATAGCACGCCTTCCTATTCAAAAAAAAATCCGCAGACTACAAAAGCAATCTGCGGCATATAGTCGCTTTAAATTACAATGTAAGTTAGTATGCCAAAATTACGCCTTACCGTCAAGATTGAAAGCTCTTCATTTAAAACGGCTCTTCTGCTTTTATCGCAAAAAGTTTTATTCCTTCGCCGGGAAACTTTTTCTTTATCGCCTTCATTACTGCTTGCACTTTTGGCAAATCCTCATCTTCAATGTAGCTTACAAGCACAAAATTTTTCTCAGGCCAAGTTGTATTTCCAAGCTTGCGGTCATTTCCTCCGCGGCCATAAACAAGCGGAAACTTCGTGTATAAAATATCAGGAACATATTCTTCCAAAGCCTGAGTAACATCATCTTCAACAGATTTATTTGAAATTATTTCCACGCGCTGCATTTATTTTCCTCCGGCAAAGCAAGCTGAACAACAGACTGCTGGTTTTTCTTTTTTTTCATTACAAAAGTATAAAGCACAGGAATAAAGAAAAGCGTTATAAATGTGGAGCTTGTAAGTCCGCCTACAACTGCAACGCTTATAGGCTGAACCATTCCCGCGCTTCCGCTTGAAGCAAAGCACATCGGAATCATTCCAAGTATTGTTGTAAGAGTTGTCATCAAAACAGGTCTAAGCCTTGAGCATCCGGCTTTGTAGCAGGCTTCCTTTAACGGCATTCCGCGCTCCACAAGAAGATTCGTGTAGTCAACTAAAATAATTCCGTTGTTTACAACAATTCCAACAAGCATTACAAGCCCTACTGCGGAAAGCAAGCTGAACGACTGCCCAGTGATTTTGTAAATAAGAACAACGCCAATTGCAAGAAATGGAATTGTCATAAGATTTATAAACGGAGCCTTAAAACTTTCGTAAGTCGCCGCCATTACACCGAATACAAGAAGAACCGCCATGACCATAATTTTTGCAAAAATCGCAGTCTGCTCTTTTACATCTTTCCAAGAGCCTTCATAGCTTACAGAAACATTGTCAGGAACAATAAACGAATTCTTTATTCCTTCCTTGATTTTTTCTTCAACAACGTTTGCATTCTCATCCGAAACAATATCCGCGGTAACGTGGACAATTCGGCGGCGATTTTCACGGCTGATTGTAACAGGACCGTAGCCTTTTACTGCCCGTGCAAAATTAGCAACACACACACGTCCATTTGTGCCGTTCACGTAAATCTGCTCAAGGTCAACAACTTTCTGCCTGTCTTCCGGACGAAGCATTACATAGACTGTATAATCGTCTCCGTCTTCACGGTAAGTTGTTGTGGAAACTCCTTCTATGCTAGCCTGAATTTCATTTGCAACAGTGGCAACATTCACGCCGAAACTGTACGCGCGCTGCCGGTCAATTTCAACTTGAACCTGCGGAAGTCCTTCATCTGTGTCAACCGAAGATTCTCCTATGTCTGGAATAGCTGCCATTACTTCCTGAATTTTCTTTGCCACATCAAGCGCGCTGTCCAAACTGGAGCTTCTAAGAACAACGTCAATGTCGTCTCCTGTCATCTGCTGGCGCCGGCTCTGACCAAAGCTAAAATCAACTCCGGCAAATTCTGTAAAATGCTTTCTGAGCTTTTGCTTTATTGTTTCATCATTGTCAATCTGCTTGTCTGAATTCGGCAGGGAAATTTGAATTGTTCCGTTGTACGAGCCTGAACTTCTCCAGCTTGAGCCGATGCTTGTAATTATATTCTTATACCCTTTGATTTCATTTTTTACGATTTCCTCAAATCTCAAGACAACGTCCGAAGTTTCTTCAAGCGAAGTTCCAACCGGAAGCCCAAGCTTTACAGAAACGCTGTCATCATGTCCGCCGGTCATAAGCTGAATTCTTAAAGTCGGAATAAGCATAAAAGAAAAAGCAAGAGCCGTAACGCAGACAACAACGGTAACACCGCGATTGTCCAAGGCTTTTTTTAAAAGTTTTTCATATCCAAGGGAAACAATGTCCTGCGACTTTGTGAATATTCCGTACAAAACTTTAAAGAAGCGGGACTTAACAGGCTTTTCATTTCTGTTTGTAATCGGAAGAAAATGTCCTGCCAAAACCGGCACGAGGAAAATCGCAACAAACAAACTGCTTACAAGAGCAATTACAATTGTAAAAATAATTCCCTTGAACATCTGTCCCATAAATCCCAAGTCTTTCATAAAGAAAAGGAACGGAATAAATACGCAGATTGTTGTAAGATTTCCTGATACAACAGAAAGAATCATTTCTGAGCTTCCAAGAACAGCGGCGACATTCGGTTTTGCGCCTCTCGTTCTGTAAGAATAAATGTTGTCAATCATAACAACGGAAGCATCAACAACCATTCCAACGCCAAGAATCAAGCCGGTAAGCGTCATCATGTTCAGCGTAATTCCGGCAAAATTCATGCACAGAACCGTTATTATAATTGAAAGCGGAACGGAAACCGCAATTATAATCGTAGTTTTTATAGCGCACAAAAAAACAAAAAGAATTACAACTGCAAGCAAAAGTCCTTGCCATGCTGAATCAAAAAGCGTATTCAATGTGTCGCGGATGCTTTCTGTATCATCGCGGATTATTTCAAGCGAAATATCAGCAGGAAGAGTTTTTTCAAGCTCGCTGATTTTTTCATAGACGGCATTTGCAACCGCAACGCTGTTTTCTCCAGACTGCTTTGTAATTGAAACGTAAACTCCGGGAAGCCCGTTTATATAAACAACATTGCTTGCATCCTTGTAGCCCATGAACGCGCGGCCAATATCGCTAAGCTTTACATCATAGCCATTTTTTGTTGTGATAACTGTATTGTTTATCTGGTCAATGCTTGTGTATTCACCTGTTGTACGCACAGAATAATCCATTGTGCCTTCTGTGATTGTTCCGCCACCGATTTCAAGATTCTGCTTTGAAAGCGAAGACGAAACTTCAGAAAGCGTAAGATTGTAAGCCTGAAGTCTATTCTGCTCCAGTTCCACGCGGACAATCTGAGTTCTTCCTCCCATCGATTCCGCCTGTCCAACGCCCTGAGCCTGCTCAAGAATATCAACAACCTGATCTTCTGCAATTTTTTTTAGCTCATCGACTGAACGGTTTCCGCGTAGTGCAATTCTCATAATCGGCTGGCTGTCAGAATCCATTTTAAAAATCGTAGGCGTTACATCGTCCGGCAGTCTTCTTGTAATGCGATCAAGTTTGTCCCGCACATCGTTAGTCGCAATATCCAGATTCGTTCCGTAATTGAATTCAAGAAAAACACTGCTTCTTCCTTCCGAAGATGTCGAAGTTATTTCCTTTAAATTGCTAAGGCTCACAAGCGCGTCTTCAATCAAAGTCGTAACAGATTTCTCAACAGATTCAGGACCTGCATTTTCATAAGTCGCAGAAACCATCAAGTACGGCATATCAACATCCGGCATAAGAGAAACAGAAGTATTGCCCAGACTGAAGATTCCCATAAGTCCAAGCAACGTGAAAACCATCAGTGTAAGAACTGGATGCTCAAGAGTTTTTTCGCTGACCATTTTTTACTCCGCATTTAACCCGCTTGATATATTGCGGACTTTGCTTCCGTCAGAAACAGAAGTCATGCCTTCAACTACAACTTTTTCGCCTTCGTAAATTCCAGAAACAACTTGAATCATATTGTCCACAGAATTTCCAAGTTCAACTTCCCGCAGATTTACTGTGCTGTCATCTTCGTTAAAAATAAACACGCAGTTTTTTCCGTTCTTTTCAACAACTGAATTTACAGGAACTACGGGTCTTCCGGCATAGTCAGCTGTAAAAAGCGTGAGTTTTGCAAACATTCCGGCGTTTATTCTTGAATCAGTTTTATTAAACGACAGAAGGATTTCTTTTGTGCGGCTCTGGGAATCAAGCACTGGCGAAACTTTTTTTACCGTTGCAGAAAATGTTTCGTTAGGATAAGCTTCGAGAATTATCGCTGCCTTTAGTCCGCGCTTTAAAAACGAAACGTAACGCTCCGGAACTTTTGCGCGGATCTGCAGATTAGAAACATCGCCAATCGTTGTAATCGCCGTTGAAGACGCAACTGTAGTTCCAATTTCTTTTGGAGTGGAAGTTATCATTCCGCTGATTGGAGCATAAACGGAACTGTTCACGTAATATGAGCCAGGCTCGCTTGGATCAACTTCCGCAAGAACATCTCCTTTTTTTACAGTGTCGCCAAGGGCAACATAAACTCTCACAATTTTTCCGCCGATGTCAGGATAGCAGTCAACGGAACTTTCACATTCAATTTCTCCGTTTGTGTCAACATAAGCATGCAATGTTTTCCGCTCGGCAACCATAGTTCTTACGCTCGCTGTTTCCTGCTCCTGACCGACATTTGGAGGAAACGGATTCTTCTTTGGCGCAAATTTTATCGCAAAAAAGGTTCCACACAAAATGCACACGCACATAAAAGAAACAACAATAAACGATGCTTTTATTTTCATATTAATTCTCCAAAGTTCCAAACGGAATTCCAGCCGCATTCTCCAAGTCAAGAACGGCGCATATCAAATTGTAAGACTCAGAAATTAAATTCACTTTTGCGGAAAGAAGATTGTCCGAAGCAGTCTGAAGCGAAAGCAAATCTTTTGTTCCGTGGCTATAAGATTCCAAAGTCATTTCGTAAGTTGTCTGGGCAAGCTCAATGCTGTTTTTTCTAAGAGAAATATTTTCCAAGCATTGATTTATTTTATTCATCAAAGTTGAAATATTTACTTCAAGCGAAACTTTAGCATCCTCAAGCTCCAGTTCAAGACTTTTTACTGAATCTTTTTTTGACTGGACATTAAGCGAACTGTTCGACCAAGGAAGAAATCCGTCCAGTGGAATTGAAGCCTGCAAACTTAAAGTTCCATTGTCGTCCCAATTCGAGCCGCCATCAATAGAAGAATAATTATAAGAATAAGAAGCTGAAAGGCTTGGTCCATAAGCAGCGAACCTAGAAGCAAGCAAAGAATTTTTTGCGCTGTCAATCTGTTTTTGCAAAGATTCAACGCTGAATGAATTAAGTTCCATTCCTTCAATTGAAATATTTTTTAGATTCAGAATATTTTCAAACGAGCCGGAAAGTGAAATTTTTGTTTCCTGCGGAAGTCCCACAAGCCGCTTAAACGAAGCGATTGAATTTTCCATTTCCGCATTAAGAGATTTCAGTTCAAGCTGGTCATTCTGATACGAAACCTGCGCGCTCAAAACATCTAGCCTTGATAAAGTTCCGCGCTTATATTTTGCCAAATTTGACTCATATTGATTTTTTGAAGTTTCAAGGCTCTTTTCTTTAAGTGAAATTTCTTCAATCTTATAAAGAAGAGAATAATAATTTTTTCTTACATCAAGTTCCACGGAACGTAAGTCATTTTGATAAGAAAGTTGCTGCTGGCTGTAGCTCAACTCGACGTTTTTTGCAGAAGTATAAACAGAAGGCGACAAAGTTGCGCTCAAAGAAATTCCTGCGGAAAGGCTTGCTTTGTCATCAGAAGAAGAACTTGGAATATTTTTTGAATATCGCCCAGTTCCAGAAATCGACGGACTTATAGAATTCCATGAATAATCTGACTCGCGTTTTTTTGCATCAAGGCTGATTTCACTTTGCTTTACGGAAACATTATTTTTTAGCGCGCTTTTTACCGCGTCTTCAAGAGAAAGCTCAATAGTATTTTCATCCGCAAATGCAAAGGCTGCAATGGAAAAAAATAAAATAAAGATTTTCTTTTTCAAGCATCCCATGCTTTTATAATACTGAATTTTCCGCATAAGTTACAAAGTAAATTCCTGTTATACACAGTAATTTATTGTTATTTTACAAAAATGCAACAAATTCCAGCCAAAATCCCAACATTGAAAATATGATTCTTTAAATCTATAATCAGAGCATGAATACTTTTTATGGAATTCTGATTCCGTTTCTTGGAACTACATTGGGCTCAGCCTGCGTTTACTTTCTTGGAAAAAATTTAAATAAAAATGTCCAGAAGTTTCTTTTGGGTTTTGCGGCTGGAGTAATGGTTGCGGCTTCTGTGTGGTCGCTTATAATTCCTTCAATAGACAGTTCATCCTCGATGGGAAAGCTTGCATTTATTCCGGCGGCGATTGGAACTGCGGCTGGAATTGCCTTTCTTTTCCTGCTCGACGTTTTGATTCCGCATCTTCATGTTGACTCGGAAAAACCAGAAGGTTTAAAAGCAAAGCTCAAGCAAAGCACCATGATGTTTCTTGCAGTTACGCTCCACAATATTCCGGAAGGAATGGCGGTCGGTGTTGTCTTTGCGGCATTTTCCGCGCAGAGCCTGGGATTTGCGGCGGCGGCAGCTCTTTCATTGGGAATTGCAATTCAGAATTTTCCAGAGGGCGCGATAATTTCAATGTCGCTTGCAGGAAACGGCGAGTCAAAAAACAAGTCGTTTGCGTTCGGAGTTCTTTCTGGAATTGTAGAGCCAGTTGCAGCCGTGATTACAATTCTTCTAAAAAATTTAATAGTGCCTGTTCTGCCTTACCTTTTGTCATTCGCGGCCGGCGCAATGCTTTACGTTGTTGTGGAAGAACTGATTCCTGAAGCTTCTGAAAAACCGCATTCAAACTTAGGCACAATCGGATTTTCGCTTGGCTTTATTCTGATGATGATTCTAGATGTGGCTCTAGGCTGAACTTTCACTGGTCGGCGCAAGTTTTTCTTCATGTCCAACAGATGGATTTAAAACAAAAACAAGAAAAAATACATCATCTTATAGACAGATAGCAGGAATAAACCGATTCTATGCGGTCTCCCCCAGCCAGCCGTAATGTTGAACAGACATATCAACAAAATGGTTAAGCAGCAAATTTATTTTTGAGTCAAATGCGTCTTTATCAAAACTTTGCGGCAAATCTGCATCAAGTGAAGAAATAATTGCATCTTTTACTGTTGTAGAAGTCTGATTGTCCTTGTACCAGTCTACAACAAAGAGATTTTGTTTTTCTTCTGTAAGTTTTTTGTACAGATTTTTAGCAGCGAGCTTTACTTTTTGCTCTTCATCTTTCGTGAGTTTTCGGCCTTTTATAAGCAGGTCAAACATTTCAAGTTCTTCTTCGGCAAGACATTCCGTTTCAGCACGCTTGTCTTCATTTTTCATGTCTTCAATAAGTTGCAAGAGCTGTTCATAATAATCTTCACTTTCGCTGCCGCCGGCGTTGTACTGGTCTATGATGTTTTTAAATCGTTCACTGAACTTTATTCGCTCGCAGTTTTTATTAATCATAACCTGCAGCATCTTCTGAATGAACTCTTTCAGGTCATCGATTTCAATCGCCTTGTACTGGGCTTTATGAATCTCTTTTCTAAGCTCTTCCACATCGACTTTGGAAAGGTCAATGACTTTAAATTCGTGAATGAGATAATCAGAAGATTTCTTGCCGTCCGGGTCGCTTGTGTCTTCCGGTTTTTCTGAACTGACTGATGTGTCAAGCAAAGCCTGCATTCTTGCCTTTGCACGGTCAAGTTTTTCATCATTTACGTTATTGCTCATTAAATCGTTCAGATATTTTAACGGCTTGAACTTTTCGTTCTGCCAGACCATTTCAAAAATCTCTGGCTTGCTGGCTTCGTAAAGATTGAGCATTGTATTTGTAATAACGCGGAACTTTTCTTTGCCTTCATCTTTTTGATAAATAATTTCCAGTGCGTTTCGCAAGGCTTCAAGTTTTTCCAAATCTCCAGGAAGTTTATTGATTTTTTCAAGGCTTATATCAAGTTCCGATAAAAACTCGTCTGCCTCATCAATGCTCTGGTCAATCAATTCAAGAAGATAGTCAATATTTTTTGCCGGAAACTCATTTCCGTCATCGCCGGTTGCATAATCGGTAAGCGCCTGCTGCATGTACTTAAACACATTTACATAATCAACAATGATGCCGCTTGTCTTTCCAGGATATACTCGGTTTGCACGGGCAATTGCCTGCATAAGAGTGTGGCCTTTCATCGGCTTATCAAGATAGAGCGTAGAAAGATTCGGCACATCAAAACCTGTAAGCCACATTGCACAAACGAAAACCAGCTGCAGCGGGTCATTTTTATCCTTAAAGCGGTCTTCAATATCTACACCATCAACAACAGCATTCATCTTGTCGCGATGAGGCTTTATATTTAATCCCTGCTCAGCAAACTTCTTTTCTTCGTCTGCGTCTTCAGAAATTATTACAGCCATTTCAACATTGTTCATGTAATCAAGACGCGCTTTTATTTCGTCACGGTCTTCTTTTGTCTTGGCATTGCTGCGTTCTATCATCAGCTGTTTCTTTTCCAAATCCCAGTAGTGCTGAACCTTGTCGTACATTTTTACAGCGGTAAACTTATCAACCGAAACTACCATTCCTTTTCCAAGAAATCCGCGACATGGAAAATGATACGCAATATCTTGAGCAATTTTATCAAGACGTTCATCCCGTTTAAGGACTTCAATTATCTTGCTTCCAGAATCTTCTAATCTTTTGATTTCCTCTTCATTCAGGTTTTCATCTTCAATGATGTCTACAATATCATCATCAAGAAAGTTGTTTGTAAGTCCTACTTCCGGCACACGGCGGCTGTAGAAAAGTGGAACTGTAGAACCATCTTCCACCGACTGGGCAAAATTATATTCAGAGACATAATCGCCAAACCACTGGTTTGTCAGACGTTTTGAGCCAAGCAGCGGTGTTCCGGTAAAGGCAATAAAGTTTGCGTTTGGCAAAGCGGTATGCATGTTCTCTGCAAGGTCTTTGTACTGGGTGCGGTGCGCCTCATCAATCAAAACAAAAATGTCGTTGCGTTCGCTAAGAACAGGATACTTCTTTCCTTTATCATAACGGAATTTATGAATCATAGAGAAAATGAATTTCTTATTGCTCTTAAGATATTCACGAAGCTGCTCTGAATTTTTAGGCTGACATTCTTCTTTATTACCAATAACTTCTGTCCGTACAAAGTTTTTGTAAATCTGTGTATCAAGATCTGTTCGGTCAGTAACAATAAAGAAAGTGAAATTGCCCTTTAGTTTGCGGGCGCATTTTCGTGCAAAGAAGACCATGGAATACGATTTTCCGGAGCCTTGAGTATGCCAGAAGACACCAAGTTTTCCTTTAAGCTCTTCGCGGCGTTCAACATTTTTCATAAGATTATTAACGCCAAGAAACTGATGGTTCTTCGCAATGATTTTAACTTTTTGGTTCTGAAACAAAATGAAGTTTTCGATGTAGTCAATCAGGTGTTCTTTTTTACAAAGACCGCGGGCGAAATATTCAATTGAAACTCCACGCTCTTTTATGTCCTTGCGGTTTGGCTTTTCATTTTCGCTATCAACTTTTAGCCATTCAAAAAAGTATTCATAATCTGCGTTCCAGGCTCCAAGACGAGTTTCAAGTCCATTACTCAAAACACAAATCTGATTGAAGGCGAAAAGGTTCGGGATATCTTTTTTATAATCTGTAAGGTTTTTATTAAAAGCTTCTTCTATTTTGATTATTGCATTCTTAAGTTCAACAAAAACGACCGGTAGACCGTTCACAAAAATGATTACATCAGGCCTTCGCCAGTAATACTGTCCCTGAATCCACATCTGGGAAACAGCTGTAAAAATGTTGTTCTCAGGATTTTCAAAATCAATCAGCTTTACAAAATCAAAAGTAGGCTTTCCGTCTTTTTTGAAATCAACCTTTTTACCGTTACGAATCAGATTGTAATTATCGTAATTGGTTTTTACCATGTCAGTGCCGGTAAAGTCGCGGCATAATTCACGGATTACTGAATCTATATTTTCAGAAAGAATATCTGGATTGAGTTTATAGAGTGCGGTTTTTATTTGTTCCGGTAAAACACATTGCTTTTTAGAAGTACGACTGGTTCCGTCATTCAAATCTTCTTTAAGATTAGGATTAGCATCACACTGGATAAAATTATATCCCATCTGATCGCTTTTAAGAATGTTTATAAGAGAAATTTCAATGTCATCTTCTGTAATGTAGTTTGCCATAAACTGCTACTCCTACCATAACCTGATCAAATTGTACAAGAATGCATTTTTATATAATTTTGTTTTGCCAACTTTTTCTTCAATCAGAATTCCAGCTTCTGTCAGTTCGTGCAGATACTTGCTTGAAGTATTTCTGCTGATGCCAAGCTTTTCGCAAAGAAATTCATTTTTGGTATAAAAATCAAAAAACAAATGCTCAACAAGTTCCTGTGAATAAATCTTTGGACATCGATCCTTTATCAGACTATATGCATCATTCATTGTTTTCATAAAGGAATTTATAAAATTTAGAGTAAAATCTGACATTTCATAAATTCCCTGAATCATGAACAGAATAAAATCTTTTATTTTTGATAAATCCTGCTGAGTAGCATTTAACAATTCATAATATTTTTGGCGATTTTGATTTATATACTTACTTAAATACAAAATCGGAATATCAAGTTTTTTTGCAAGTGTTAAATAGAGAACGTTTATCATACGGCCTGTTCGACCGTTGCCGTCATAAAATGGATGAATGGACTCGAACTGAAAATGAATTACTGCCATTTTTAAAATTGCATCCGTATCTTCCAGATCTTTGATGTTTATATATTTTTCAAGATTTGTAAGATAGTCAGAAATTTCTTCATAATTCTGTGGTGGAGTATGCAGTGTTTCACCAGTCTTTGTATTCATAATCACTGTTCCAGGAAGCTTTCGTAAATTTCCTGCTTCTGGCTCAACAATGTGATGAATCTGAATTATATGATTTACGCTCAAAAAACCGTTTTCTTTTACAAGATTGTAGCCTTTGAGCATTGCCTGACGATAATTTAAGACTTCTTTTGATGCGGGATTTGTTTTTGAATAAGACATCTCCTTAAAAATCTCATCAAAAGTAGTAACAATGTTTTCTATTTCCGAAGATTCCTTAGCTTCGCCTAATGTGATGGCATTAAAAATAACATAAGGATTTGGCAACAAATTAATCGCCCCATTAAGCTGCCCAAGTTTATGATTGGCGTTATTAAGGGCTTTGAGTATCTGAACATCGTCAAAATCAATATTATACGGAAGTTTAGTCATTAACTCTATTTTCCGCCTGTTTGTGCATATTGTCAAGACATGCACAATATTTTTTATATTTTGTGCATGAAATGTGTATTTGCACAAAATAGGGGAAATTTACCGCTGATTTCCCCTATTTTCTTCTATTCTGTTTCGCAAAAACGATAAATTTGCAATTTTGCGAAATAGCTTTTACATGGATATTGTGTTTTTATTTTAATAATCAATCATCATCTGTTGGAAGTGCAAAACTTTTCATTTTCAATCCATTATTATATAAATCGAATAAAGCCTTCAATTTATCTTTTCTTATCAAAACTGCTTGTCCTATTTTTTTAGGATATTCTAGACCTCCTGATGAAGAGATAAAATATTCTTCTTTCCATTGTATGAACTTAATTATTTCTTCGCCTGAATTATCTATTGCTCGTAATCCATTTTCAATATCTGTGGATATTTGTAAATTCATCGAGTTTATAACATATGGTGAAATAAAAAATATTTGTCCCCATTCCAAATCATCTTTAAAAACATTATACATTATTGGATTTGTATTTTTTGTTTCATCAATTCCATAATCGTTAAAATAAAGCTCCAAATCAAATTTTAAGGAATTAAACAATTCTTGATTGTCTGTTTTTGCTAAAGCTCCCGCTGAATAATATTTTTTTATTTTATAATCTTCTCTTATAATTTGATGTTCTGAAAAGGCTAAAATTTCCCAATTACTTTCTGAACAATCAATAACACATTTTTCTGATGGGTTAGAATATATTTTTTCAGGTGTAACTAAATTAGATGGACGAATAGACAGAGCACCCTGCATACACTTTAATAAATTTGAGTCCAATTCCATAAATTGGGCACATGAAAAATACCTTGAGGCTTCTTCTAATTGTTTCTTGTGATATTTATTTACTATTTTATATAAATTGTTATATGGAATTACATTCCTAATAAATATATCTTCAACTCTTAACCGATAATCTTGAATTAATTCAGATTGTTCTTTCATCATTTTGCTCATTAAAGTATATGTTCCTTGATAAATATCAACATACTGAGCTAAGTGATAATAATTCGGAATAAATGTATAAAGTATCTTTAAATCATTTTCTGATTCGCTGAATTCCAAAGTATGCGCAGTACTAGAAATAATACAATCTTCGCAATCTACTACATTTTCTAAATAGAAATTCTCTAAAAAGTATTCTGTCGGATATAATTTCTTAAGTTTCTCTTTTTGCGCCGCATCAAGTGTAATATTGTTTTCAAGAATAAATTGAAGTAATAATGCTCTATGTAATGGATACAGATCATTATTCTCTGTCAAAGCCCATACTACAGGTTTTATAAATGATTTTTTATCATTTAAAAGTAAATTACTTATTGAGAAAAGAATATTCTGTGTTTTTTCTGTTGTTAGAGTTGTTAATCTTGAAATTAACAGTGCATAAACCAATTCATGTGACGAGAACCCACCTAATGCTTTTAATACATCTTGATTAATTAAATCATAATTACGATCAGGAAGACGATACTCAACAAACCTTTTAATTATATTAAAAAGTGGTTCTATAATATCATTTTTAATTCCTGCTTCACATAAACCGATAATGAGATTACATCCTAATTTCCAAGAATAATAGCCATAGTTTGCAACTAACTTACACAAAGATTCTTTCAATATTGTTTTTGTTAAATCAGGATTCTTCTGATATGCTGTTTTTAAGAATTCTGGAGAAATCATTTTTGACCAGCTGTCTGTACTAAAAAGAAACATCATAACTTGAGAATAAATCCATTCATCGGTGTCTTCCTCGAATAAATCTGAAATCCACAGCATTTCTCGACCAGAATAAGAATTCTTTAACAAAAATGGAAATAGAAAGTCTTTACGATCCTCGATAGGTTGTTTTTTTAAGAATCTTATTAATGGAATTTCATACCCCTTCCTATAATAATTCTTTTCAAAGAAATCTAATGCATCATTAGTATTAGACGCCTTAAATGGAATTGCAACATCATCAAAACTTCCAGATGAATATGATTGTTTTGTTTCTAACGGTAAATCAATATTAAAAACTGAAGAATACTTTTCAATAATCTGCTGTGTAAAGCCATTTTTACCGAAATCTTGTTTACAAAATGGCCTACTCTGTAACCAATTATCATACTGGCTATGAATATTTTCAGAAATAGACTCACGTAAATTAAATGCTTTGAGTATTATATCTTCATCAAATATAGAAGGCATTGTTCTAAGAATAAAATACCATTCATCTGCATTAAAATAATCAGAATAATTTTGCAAAATGAAAATTAAATCTTCTTCGAGATAACCAGATATACCTTCATGATTAATTAGCTGCGTAATTAGTAACTTAAGAGCTTCTCCTCTATTATAATTACAATATTCTTTGAAGACCTCCGTTGGATAATCACTAGTATCGCTTCTATCTGTATGACACTGAACTGCGTAAGCCATATCATACATATCAAACCAAAAATCATTATCTAAAGAATTAAATCTTGCGTTATAAATATTTGCACAATCCAATAAATTACTTAGATTTCGATCTTTGTGATTTCCATTTGCCAATAAAGTTCGTATTCCGTTATTGAAAGCCTTAATTCCATCATCGAATTTATTATCTTTAATTAAATAAAAACACAAATCAAAATAATGCTTAATAGAATAATCATATAAACCAGTTCGGAGATCGACATTTTCATATTTTGAAAGAATGAAATCATTACCTGAAAATTCTGATATTATGTCTAAATAAGCGTCATTTGTTAAAGGTCCTCTTCTACTTCCTTGAAAAGAAGTTGTCAGATTAATTAATTGGGATAATAATTCACAACATTTTCGTTGTTCGTCTTTGTTTTTGCAAAGCAATAAACCACGATGAATAGATTGATGTATAACCTCTGTCTGTTTATACAAATCGCAAGTTCTTGGAGTTCCCTTGAAGTGATCTTTATCTTTTACCAAATAACCAAAGGCATTCATTAATTCTGAGAATGAATATTCTCTTTCTTCTAATAAACAAAGCTTTATATAGTAAATGACCCAATTTCTAAACCAGTTATAATTTTCAAGTGAATCAATACCAATTTGAATTTCCTCAGGAGAGGTTCTTTTTAAAATACCTGGTAGATAATCAATATATATCTTCCAATCATCTGAATAATGAAATTTCTCACAAGTAATTATTTTTATACATTCATGCAAAGATATAGTTG
>ERZ1026868.26-NODE-26-length-128771-cov-14.692494_pt1 | contig 128771 bp, 128 predicted proteins | sample MGYA00380164_ERZ1026868 | MGnify/ENA primary metagenome ERZ1026868 (study PRJEB33269, sample SAMEA4719800) | human gut metagenome | biome: human-associated habitat; feature: organic feature; material: feces | place: Cameroon | collected 2013-10 ...
GCGACGGGGAGGGTTAGTTAGTGATACAGTGATATAGTTCAGAAATACAGAAATTTAAAAACGTGTCGCCTGCGGACTTCGTCCTTGCCGCATCCTGCGCTTCGCTTGGATTCATTGCGAGCGCAGCGCGGCAATCCAGTGAATGGGTGTCGCGCCGAATGGCGCACCTTTATATTTACTGGATTGCTTCGTCATTTCATTCCTCGCAATGACAATGTTTCTAGAACGTAGTAAGTTCCCCTCCGGTGGAGGGGTGTCGCACGCAAGTGCGACGGGGAGGGTTACTCTTTAGTGATAAAGTGACACAGTGATATAGTGATAAAGTTTTAGAATATAAAATTTAAAAACGTGTCGCCTGCGGACTGGCGTCCTTGCTCTTTTGTCATTCCGGTGCTTGACACCGGAATCTAGGTAATAATGTCGCGCCGAATGGCGCACCTTTATATTTACTGGATTGCTTCGTCATTTCATTCCTCGCAATGACAATGTTTCTAGAACGTAGTAAGTTCCCCTCCGGTGGAGGGGAATTTATTATGGCCTAGCCCGTGTGTCGCCTGCGGACTTCGTCCTTGCCGCATCCTGCGCTTCGCTTGGATTCATTGCGAGCGCAGCGCGGCAATCCAGTAAATAATGCTGCGCCACCGGCGCACACATTATTTTTATCGCGCTTGCTATGTAAAAAGCGGTGTGCTAACGTGAATATGACAATAAGGGAGAATACCAATGAAATCATTCGCATTTGCTGTCACCGCGCTTGCATTCACACCAATCGCCGCCAATGCTGGCATATACAACACAGGCACATGGCGACCATACCTGACATCTGATTTGGGCGTAACATATACCGATGCCACAATCCATGGTTATGATATGAGTGGTTTCACAGGCGTATTTAACATTGGCGCAGGTATGCGCAACGACCGCGCGCGCATCGGCATAACATATCAAAAGCGCGACACAATCAGCGAACTATTCTCGTCGTGGATAACAGAAACAAATGCGTCATTGGACGAACAGGCCGTTATGGCCAACGTGTCGTACGACATTATTTCAACAAATTGGGTTGCCGTGTACGTTGGCGCGGGGGCGGGCGCAAATTTCTATGATTTCAAATTGGAATATGACGACGGCCGTCCGGATTATACCGAAAGTGGTACTGGGTTTATCGGGAATTTGTCCGCGGGCGTAACATTACGCATTGCACATGTCGGTTTGACCATTGGCGCGGATTACGGGTACGCATCACACCCACGTTCAACCACAATTACACCGCGTATCGGTTTGAACCTTAGTTTTTAACCAAGCATTTTTCCAAGATTTTCTTTTCTTCGTCGGTGCGTTCGGCATCGGCGGACGCGTCGCGCCCCAGAATCCCAACGCATGATTTGAACTGGTTATCGTCCGGACATGCAAAGCATTTCTGCATCAAACTGGCAGAATACTTGGTGTATGTTTCCTTGGCCACACAGCGTTTGTTTTTGGAATCCCAGAATTGCGTCCCGGAATCGCACTTTACACAAATATTGTTGGCACTGATGCCCTGATACTTGGTTGTTTCACACGCGACACATTTGTTAGACGTTGCGGATTCAAACGCCTGAACATTGCTGCACGGTTCAATACATGCACTGTTGCGCTTTACCGTGCCCGTTGGACAGTTGTCCGGTACGGTGCATTCTGTGTCAGATATCGTGTTGCCACAAACGTCCTTGACCACTTCATATGTACATTTACCACTGGTCAACTGTTTTTCCATGGTTGTGCGTATTTCCCATGTTGGGTTTTCAACAAATTTCCCCTCGTCACTCAGTGTGCCGTTACAGCACCAGAATGTGCGCCCATTATGGGTAAAAGATTGATGGTGATAGTACCAGTTCTTGTTGTGCTTTTTGCGTGCCTTTCTGCCATGGCACGACTGTGTTTGCGCGCCACAGAACCAGTATGTATTAGTCCCTTTGTTGTCCATCCAACATTCTGTGCGATAACCCTCAAAAAACTTTGCATCGGCATTGCCGATCATAAACAAGCCAATCAGTACAGGCAGAATGAATTTGCTTTTTGTCATTTTTTTCTCTCCATTGCAACGCGTGGCAACGTAATTATTATCACCATAATAATACGTTAAATTGCACTTTTTTGCAATCACAATTTATGTTCATTGTCATTCCGTGGCAAAAACGTAGCAAGTTCTCCTCCTGTGGAGGAGTACCCGAAGGGGGAGGTGGTCTTTTGGTATTCGAAGAACATGTATTCTAGAAACTTAGTCCCCTTTGTCATTGCGAGCGTAGCGCGGCAATCCAGTGAGTAATGCCGCGCCTATGGCGCACTTTTATATTTACTGGATTGCTTCGTCATTTCATTCCTCGCAATGACAGTGTTCCTAGAACATACTAAATTCCCCTCCATCGGGCCCCGCAAAATTGATAAATTTTGTGGGTGATTCCTTGGAGGGGTGTCGCACGCAAGTGCGACGGGGAGGGTTAGTTAGTGATACAGTGATATAGTTCAGAAATACAGAAATTAAAAACGTGTCGCCTGCGTTTATCACTTGGCTTGCCTACTCATTGTCGAACCCTCTGGTCGGGTTCGAACCCATGGGCACACAACAATTTAATGAAAAACACCGCACAAGGCGGTGTCCTTCATTAAACTGGCGCGCCCAGAAGGATTCGAACCCTCAACCTTCTGATCCGTAGTCAGATGCTCTATCCAATTGAGCCATGGGCGCAACGGTCTTATATTCTATACATTTTTATTACGATTGCAAGAAAAAATAATTCTTTTTTATCTGCTGCCGCGACCGTGGCCATTTGTCCCGTGGTACAGCATATTAAAGTGCTGGCGGCAAACGGATTTATAATTACTGTCGCCAACCGCAATTTGCGCGCCGGCACGCACAACATTGCCATTCGCATCAAAACGTAAATGATGCGTCGCCAGATGCATACAGCCCTGAATCTGGCACGTGGATTCCATGCGGTGCAGTTTTGCGCCAACCTCTATCAATCGGCGGGACGCGGGGAAAATCTGTTCGTTGCTGTCCACCATCAGGCCGTAGCACATAACGATGATAGGGTGGTTTTTATCATCGGCAATTTTGACCAAGCGGTCAATGTCGGCGGGGCTGAAAAATTGCACTTCGTCAATCAGCACGATTTTGGTCTTTGGGTCTGGGGTGTAATCCACCAAACTTTCGCGCACGGTCGCCGGTGCAGAAATCCCGATTCGCGAATCCACGTGATCTGCGCTGAAACGGTTATCGGTCTTTGGCTTTATGATTTCGGTCGGATTACCATTTTTCGCCTGATTATATGCGTTGATAATCAGTTGCGCGGATTTCGAGCACCCCATCGTGCCATAATGAAAATGCAATGTTGCCATATGTTGTTTCCCCTTTCTGATTTAATTGTTTCTATTTTATGCCGGCCATTTCATTCAGGCGTTTGATACGCGATTCCACCGGTGGGTGCGTGGCCATCAAACTGGACGCAAATTCGCGTAACGGCCGCGGGTCTGCGATACATACCGCCGCCATAGACGCCGTTTTGTCCAAGCATTCTACACGCGCATCAGTTGTGATTTTACGCAGTGCATTCGCCAATGCGCGCGGATTGCGTGTAATCATCGCACCAGTTGCATCTGCGGCATATTCGCGATTGCGTGACACCGCCATACGCAACAGTGGCGTGATAATCCAGTTAAACACCATAAACGCCAGCCATACCATCATCAATAACGCCGCGCCACCATTCTTGTTATCATTGTCGTCGCGCGCGCCACCATACATAATTGTGCGGCCAATCATATCTGCGGCAAAGACCGTCACGCCGACCCCTGTAATCAACAGCATATCCAGACGAATGTCGCGATTGCCAATGTGCGCCATTTCGTGCGCAATTACGCCCTGTAATTCCAGCGGGGACAATTTTTCGATAATCCCGCGGGTCAATGCAACCGACGCGTCGCGCGGACTGCGCCCTGTGGCGAATGCGTTCATGGACGCGTCATCAATTATATATACGCGTGGCGTTGGCAACCCAGCCGCCATCGCCACATTTTCAACCGCGCGGAAAATTTCGCGATGCTGGGCATTATCATCATGGATTTCGGTCGCATTTGCCGCATTCAGCATCATGGAATCGCCAAACGCCCACGATATGCACAGCCATATTGCGCACGCGATAAATGTCGGCACGGCCACAGATATCGCGGTATTCAACGCCTGTGCGGCGGGCACAACGCACCATGTGAACAAAAACACCAGCCCGATAAAAATCAGCGGAAATGCCGCGACCAGAATTGCGGTCTTGATATTATTACTGCGAATGTGATCATACACTGTCATTTTTATGCCCCGTTTGCTGTGCGCATTATAGTAAAAAATTCATCTGCGTCACCACAAAATATTTTTAGTATGCGCCGACCGTCAAAATATGATATAATTCGTGACGATATGAATACAAGATTCTGGGGATTTTTGGCGTGCTTGACTGGCTGGGCGGCGGTTGCCCACAGTGCCAGTTTATTACAGGCGCAATCATTTCCAAAAACGTTTAATGACCTGTCGTTCACAGACCGTATGGCGGTTCGGGCCGAAGGGTACGCCCCATTTGAAACCGAATACGATGAACAGGGGCGGTGCATTTCGGGCTGTCCATATGCCGGCATGACCATAGAGGACGAAGAAGAGGCCGTCGCGCGTCTGACCGATCAGGCGCATCGTGATTTGGCGGCATATCGTGCCCAACGCGTCGCCGCGGCACGCGCCGCAATGGGAACGCAGGTGGCGGGCGCGCAGACATCGGACGCCACGCAAACGCCCGACGTGTCAAATGCACAATCAAATGTATCCGTGCCATCAATCCCGATGTTGCCTAATTTGCCGAATTTACCAACGGACACCGTGCATGGTGGTGCGGGCGGGCTGGCCCAAATTGACATTGGGGGCGTGCAGGATAATACAATCCGACGCGATATGCCGACGCTGCCGAATTTGCCGCACATAATCGGTGGTGCAACGCAAGGTTCACCACAGGTGTTGACGCCACCAACGTATGTGCCCCAGCAGCCAAGCGTACCAAACACAGAACAACAGGACACAGAACCAGACGAACCGGAATCAGAGCAGGCGGCCCCAACCAGACCCGCGCCGATTGAACGCGTCACGCCCGTGCCAACCCAGCCGGCACAACCATCAAATCCGGCGGGGCCCGTGCGTCCATCGTATCCACAACCCGCCCAGCCCGTTCAGCCATCTGCGCCAGAACCCACGCCCGAACCTGAACCCGAACCGGCACAGCCATCGCAACCACAGCCATCGGCCCCCGCACCAAGCGCACCACAGCCATCTGCGCCCGCGGCAACACGTACATGTAATCCGTATGTTGCGTCAACGCCAGTGGGCAATCCATTGCCAACGGGCTGTCCGTTGGGGGCAAACCCGATGATTATCACATCGCCATTTTCAACCGCGCGCTATCATCCGACCAAGCATGTGTATAAATCGCACCACGGGGTTGATTTGCGTGCGGCAATGGGCACAGACGTGTTCGCCACCGCCGCCGGCGTGGTCAGTTATGTCGGGAACGAGCCCAAGGGTTGTGGAACGTATGTCAAGATTCTGCACGACAGCAATTATGCCACGACGTATTGTCATCTGAGTCGGGCATTGGTTTCCAAAGGCGACAAGGTAGAGGCCGGATGTCGCATCGGGCTCAGTGGTAACACAGGGGCCAGCAGCGCGCCGCACCTGCATTACGCAATTACCCCAGATGCCGCCAAAGGAAACAAGGTTGCCATTGACCCAACGACAATGATTGAATACTGTACGTTAAAGAATAAATAGTTATTCGGATTTCTTGCGATAAAATCGCACGTCAAAACTGCCGTTATTTATTGGCGAAAATTCCATGATGTATGGGGTTAAAATGCTTTCGCGCGCCCACACGGGGAACTTTTTATGCAGAATCCCGCTTGCGCCCGTAATAATTTGCGCGCGCCGTACGCCCGACGTCGCCAAATCCATAATCGCACGCCACGCCTGTTCTTCGGTCATCTGGTGCAAATCCAGACGCGCATACGCGGGCACGTCCGCCGGCGCGTCGGGTATCAGTTGCCCCAGTTTTAACTGGGCACGAACCGATTTTACCACCGCGCGCGCGTCGGGCGAAAATTCGCGCGTCCCCATTCGCGATATATCAGATTCTGTTAAATGTTTCATACCTGCAATATTACAACGTACTTTTTATCTGGCAAGTGATAAATGCTTATGATACGATTTGTGCCATGGCAACCAGCAGTGATTTTATAGAATTTGTTTATGACCAGGTGGCCACCGCCACCGACAGCATTCGCTATCGCAAAATGTTTGGCGATTATATGGTGTTTTCGTGTGATAAACCGGTGTTGCTGGTCTGTGATGATACGGTGTATGTAAAGCAAATACCGGATACATTGGCGGTATTTTCCGCGCACGGTATTACGCCCGATGCTGGTATTCCATACGGCGGCGCGCGCCCGCATTATATTTTGGATATTGAAAATAGGGATTTGGCGATTGAAATGGTGCAAACATTGACGCGCGTTCTGCCCATGCCAAAACCAAAGAAGAAAAAAGTGGTATCAAAATTGAAATAACCAAATAAAAAACGCCCCAAACGGGGCGTTTAATTTTGTCCGCGCCGGCGATTAAATGCTGTCTGCATTTACCCAACGACCGTTCTTTAACAGACCTGGGGCCATACCTTCGTTATTACGCAGGGCATCAATAACCGCGCGTGCCTTTGGTGCATCCAGATTCAAGATACGAACCTTGTACATGTCACCTTCTTTGATAACTGATGCATCGCCGTATGTGCGCATACGTGCGGCCAAGTTTTCTGCGCTGTCTTCGGCATAGAACGCTGCAACCTGAACACTGTATTCACCGGACGCGGCAACTGGTGCTGGTTGTGAAATTGGCTGTTCAACTGGCTGTGCAACAACAGGCGTGGCCGCCGGTGCTGTTGCGCCGATTGTTGCGTTTTTAACCGCGGTTGACTGTTCTGGTAAAACCTGAACCTGAACCTTGGATTGACCATTCATACCAATTTTTGCCGCCGCCGCTGGGGACAAGTCCATAATACGGGTATTTACAAATGGGCCACGATTGTTTACACGAACAACAACCGACTGGCCATTGTCCAGATTGGTTACGCGTGCGATTGTTGGCAATGGTAATGTCTTGCTGGTCGCCAACATCTGGTTCATATCGAAAATTTCACCGTTGCTGGTCTTGGTGCCGTTCAGTTCGGCTGGGATAATGCCAGCGATACCGGTCTGGTTATAAGTTAAATCTTCGGCTGGGATATATTGTACATTTTCAACCTTGTACGCGCTGCCTACATAATATTTTGGTGCCGCCGCCATCAGGTATGCGTCGTTCAGCGATTGTTCGCCACCAGTTGTAACCAGTGTTTCTTCGCCAAAACCATCCGCGCCATAGCCCGCTGGGGCATTCATTGCGCCGTTGTTTGCACAACCGGCCAGTAAAGCAGTCAGAACTGCCAAGGAAACTATTTTTTTCATGATTTAGAACTCCTTACATTCTTATGAGTACATTTTATCACATAAAAAAACGCGTTTCAACTTTATTATTACACTATATTTTTCGGTCAATCACATATGCAATCGGCAGGTAAATAATTCCGTACCCCGCAATGGCTGCAAACAATGCCAATATGCTGGTAATTGGTACAAACCACAACGCCACGCCCAGCATCGCCGACAATATCGCAAAGAACGCAATTGCGCGAATCGTGCGACCATCGTGCCGAACCAGTCCCCGTGACCGGCATGCGCGCCCCAACAGATAGTTCTTCAAATACCCGCTGGCCACGACGCCGATTGGAATCGCCAGATACCCCGCAAACGGGAACAGTATCAAATACAACGCCGCCGCCACACCCAATGAAATCATACTGGTGCGTACGGGTGTTTTTACATCTTGCGATGCGTACAGGGTCTTGCTGTAAATCTGGCTGACCATCATCGCGGGCAGGGCGAAAACCTGAATCATAATTGCCAGTGCCACCGCATGTGTTGATGCCGCCGTCCACGCGCCATATTGGAACAAGAATCTGATAATCGGTTCGGCCAGCACAAACAACCCCGCCACGCACGGCATAATCAGCATCATTGACCGACGCAGGGACGAATTTTGCTGAATGTACACACTGCGCATATTTTTGTCCGCCAGCGCATTTGATATCGACGACATCAGCACCGTGCCCACCGCCAAACCAATCATTGCAAATGGTAATTGAACAATGCGGTCTGAATAATACAGCCACGAAACCGCACCGGACTGGAAACTGGCGACCAATGTGCCGACGATAATCGTAATCTGGTAAAATCCATTGCCAATAATACTGATGCCCAAACGTCCAAACAGGTGTTTAATCCCCGGCGTCCACCGTGGCCGTATCAGGTGCAATCCAAAATGCTTTCTGCGTATGCGCGCCCACAGGACGGCAAACTGAATCACACCCGACGCCACAACCGTGCCCGCCATGATATACAGGACACTGTCGCGTGCAAACATCGCCGAAAACAGCAGTGCGCCAATCAGCATAATATTCAACAGCACCGGCATAAATGCCGCCAGCAAGAATCGCGAAAACGCGTTCAGTATCGCGGACAAGAACGCCGATCCGCACACGAATATCACATAAATAAACATTATGCGGGAAATCAGCACCGTCAGTTCCATTTTACCCGCATCACTGGCAAACCCAGGGGCTAACACCCATACAATCAGTGGCATAAATATTTCAAACAGAACGGTAATCCCCAGCAACACCACCATCAGCCACGAAAACACATTTTTGGCAAAGTTGTCGTCCTTTTTCAAATCGGTGTACATGGGAATAAATATCGCGGACAGTGCCCCTTCGCCCAACAGGTCGCGGAATAAATTCGGCAACTTGAACGCCGCCAAAAACACGTCCGACAGGCGTCCCGCGCCCAGCACGCGCGCAATCAGCATATCGCGCACGAAACCGAAAATACGACTGATGCCGGTCATTGCACCGACCCCGAAAATATGTTTGCCTAGATTCATGGTTTGGATTATACTGCTGTTCGTGATATAAAATCAAGGCAGGAATAAATGAAAAAAATAATTGCGTTATGTATGGCGACATTTGCGCTGGCATCATGTGGCGGGAAAACGGAAATCGACCCGCAACAGACATTGCCAGAAATATACGCCACCGCGTACGAGAAGTTTAATGACAATGATTACGAGGGGGCGGCCACCGAATTTGCGCGCGCCGAAACCCAATACCCGTCCAGTCCATGGGCCGCAGACGCCCTGATTATGGCGGCGTATTCACAATACTTGGACGATGATTTTGCGGGTGCAATTCTGTCGGTTGATCGTTTTATGCGATTCCACCCCGGCCACGCGGACGTGCCATATATGTTGTACCTGCGCGGTATGTGCTATTACCGTCAGGTCAGCGATGTTCGCCGTGAACCCGGTATGTCGGCGTACGCGTTGCAACAGTTTCAACAGTTGACCCAGCGTTTCCCAAATTCGCCATATGCGAAAAACGCCGAAAACAAGATTCTGATTCTGAAAAACTATCTGGCGGGCAAGGTTATGTATTCCGCGCGCGCCGAAATGAAACAGCAGAACTGGCCGGCGGCGATTTCACACCTGCAATCGGTGGTGTCAGGCGCACAGGAAACCGTCATGACGCCAGAGGCCCTGTATCGCCTGACCGAATGTTACACGGCAATCGGCCTGCCACAACAGGCGTCGGGCTATGCCGATATGTTGCGGACAAATTTCCCAGACAACGATTGGACAAAGAAACTGAAATAAAAAAACGCCCGTTTGGGCGTTTTTTAACGTTTGTGTGCATAAAATTCTTCGTACATGTCGTCCATTGGTGTTACCGGTGGGCGGACATCTTCGATTGGAATTACCGCCGCGGGTGTCGGGCCCATCTGGCGATTATAGTGGCTGGCGGCGTTTGAATCATACGGCTTGCGTTCGCCGGTAAATTCTTCGTAATAAATTTGGCCAATGCGCATATTTGGATACACAACCGTTGGGTACAGAACGCGAATTTCCAGTGTCCATTGCCCACAGAATCCATCATCGCCACGTCCCGCCGTGTGGTGGTTCAAAATAAAGTTGCGCCCAACCGACGATTTGCCGTCAATATACGGGAACAGGTTGCGGGTTTCTGTATATTCCACCGTTGCCCCCAGATAGCCGATTTCAGGTGACAAAATAACGCCTGATTCCGGAATAACGATTTTGGTTGTGTCATGCGAACGTTTGCTGCACGGGTCAAGCAGGTATTTCGGATTGCGAATATCAAATTCTTCGGGCGAATTTTTGTAAATCACATTATACGACAGGTCGTTATAAAACCAATCACGCATAGAATAATCGCGACGCTTTGGATCATATACAATTACGGGCCGCATACCGCGCGGAATGGTGTGGGTGTACACCTTTAACACATTGTCCAGATGCAGGTCGTAACTGTTACTGCCCAGACATTTTTCGTTAAACGGTGTGATAATGATGTCTGATTTACCCCCAGGGTTGTCCATATTTGGTGTGCGCATGCGACGCAGAATTTCAGGGCCGGTAAGTTGCATTTTTGCATTGCCTTTGGTTTTGTGTTGCATTCTCTCTGGTACGCAAATTCTACAATGTGTGCGCGGATTTGCAAGATTTTTGTTCACTTTTAGTTTTGGTGTGGTATTCTGCCCGACATGAATACACAAAACACACAAACTTATTCTGGATTCGTGGCCATTGTTGGCCCGACCAACGCTGGCAAAAGTACCCTGTTAAATCAAATCATGGGGCGCAAGGTGTCGATTGTTTCGCACAAGGTGCAAACCACGCGAACCAACCTGCGCGCCGTGAAAATGGTGGGCGCGCGCCAGCTGATTTTTGTCGATACCCCTGGGGTGTTCGTGCCAAAACGTCGCTTGGACAGGGCGATGGTTGGTGCGGCAATGACGGCGATATCAGATGCGGACGCGGTCTTGCTGATTATGGACGCGCAAAAGGGGATTACCCAGACCATTCGTGATTTGGTTGAAAAAATCCACGATCATAAAAACCTGTTTGTCGCGTTGAACAAGGTTGATGCGATTAAAAAGCAAGATTTGCTGCCAATCGTTGCCGAATTGTCCCAGATGGCTGACTGGCGCGAAATATTTATGATTTCGGCACTGAAAAACGACGGCGTGGACGGTATGTTGGACGCGCTGGCCGCGGTAATGCCGGCGTCGCCATATATGTTTGATGCGTCCGACGCGGTGGACGTGCCTGATAACCTGTATCTGTCGGAATTGACACGGGAAAAGATTTATAAATATATTCACCAAGAATTGCCATATCATATCAATGTATTGACCGAACGGGTTGATGTTGACGCGGATGGGGTCTTGGACATATACCAGAAAATTGCTGTCCAAAATGATGCGCATAAAAAGATTGTAATTGGTCGTGGTGGCGAACAATTAAAACAAATCGGCACCGCCGCCCGTCATGATATTCAGGATCAGTGGGGTGTGAACGCGCGCCTGCACCTGTTTGTGCGTGTTGAACCCGATTGGGAAAACAAGGCCGAAAATTACGAAGATCAAGGGTTGGAGTTCACGAAATGAAAACGAATTTGCTGAAATGTGTAATCTTTACGACATTGACCGTGCCCGCATTGGCGGCGTGCAGAGCGTCCCAGACAACTGATTTAGTCATCACGGACAAGGGGGCAAATAAACTGGTTTTCCGCAGTTTGTCAGAACCGCGCTTTGAAAACGTTTTGGTTTGTGACGGTTCAGATTGGGCTAAATTGTTTTACCAGACGATAAATGTCGGCGATACAATCACCAGTCGTTTATCGCGATATCATCCCAGTGAATATAGGTACGGAAGTAATAGATACGGAGATATTCTGATTAGAAAAATCAATGGGCGCGATGCACAGAATGTAATGTTGGGGGCCAAACAGGATTCAGTGGTTGCACGTGCGCGTCGTGAAATTCAACGGACAAAATAAAATGCTGCACACATCGGACTTTGATTTTGAATTACCCACTGAATTGATTGCGTCGCACCCATTGGCGCGTCGTGATGCGTCACGTATGCTGGTGGTTCGCAGTTCCCCTTCATTGGAATTGTCTGATCGGCATATTCGTGACTTTTTGGATTATATTCAGGCGGGCGACGTGGTGGTGTTTAACAATTCGCGCGTTATTCCGGCACGCTTTGACGCGACCGATGCGGCGGGACACGAATACGAAATCACACTGCACACCGCGGCGGGTGGCAACCTGTGGTGGGGGTTGTGCAAGAAATTCACGCGCATCGCAATTGGCGATATATTGACCATGACCGACGGCACGCAAATCCGCGTGGTGGATTCTGACGCGGACAGTGGCCTGAAACTGGAATTTTTATGCGATGATGTGTTCGCGGTTCTGAATAAAATCGGCAAAATGCCGTTGCCACCATATATGCACCGCGACCAAGAAGATTCCGACCGTGAACGTTACCAGACCGTTTATGCCGACCCAATCGGTTCAATGGCGGCACCAACGGCGGGGTTGCACTTTACGCCAGAATTGATGGATGAAATCGCGCGTCGTGGCGCAACGATTGTCAAGGTTACCCTGCACGTCGGCGCGGGTACGTGGATGCCGGTCAAGACCGAGGATTTATCCCAGCACAAAATGCACAGTGAATGGTGTCAGATTACGCCCGCACAGGCGGACATTATAAACAATGCGAAACGCGTTATTGCGGTTGGAACAACATCGATGCGCACACTGGAAAGTGCGGCAATACGCAACCGTGCGTTGCCGGAATCGGGGCGTCAACGCCGTGTTGTGCCATTTTGTGATACAACCGATATATTTATTACCCCTGGGTACACGTTCGGTGCGGTTGATGTGTTGCTGACGAATTTCCATTTACCAAAATCAACACTGTTTATGTTGGTTTCGGCGTTTGCGGGTCTGAATGAAATGAAGGCCGCATACGCGCACGCGGTGGCTGAAAAATACAGATTCTTTTCATACGGGGATTGTTGTTTGTTATTCAAAAAGGATGCACAATGAAATTTGAACCAACACTGCATAAACTGCCCAGCGGGCTGACGGTAATCCTTGACCCGATGGATTTGGAAACCACAACGATAAGTGTATTGTTCAAAACGGGTGCGCGTGATGAAACACCCGCCGAAATGGGCATCACCCATTTTTGTGAACATATGTTGTGCAAGGGTACACCGCGTTTTCCAACGCCGCGTGCGTTTGACAATTTTATGGATTTTAACGGCGGCACGAAAAATGCACGCACGAACAATACAGCGTTGGAATTATGCGGTCGTATTTTGGCCGAAAACGCCAATCTGTTGTTAGATGTGTTCGCTGACCAGTTGCAAAATTCGCTGTTTGACCCAGAAAAAATCGAACTGGAACGCACTGTTATCAAGGACGAATTACGCCGTGCGTCGGACAAACCCGAACGCCAGTTGATAGATTTTATATCAGGAAAACTGTTTAATTATGCAACGGGTTCTTTGCGTATATTGGGTACGTACGAAACAATCGATTCCTTTACGCGTGAACAAATGTTGGCGTTCTTGCAACGTCGTCTGTCCGCCCAGAATTGCATAATCAGCGTGTCTGGCAAGATTATCGATGCCGACGATATGTTGAACCATATTACGGAAAAATTCGCGTTTCTAGACACGCATTTTGTGCCAATGAATACCGATATCACGTACACGCCAACGGTGGCGCACAACCTGCGCCCAGACGATAAAAACGTAAAATTGCGCATATTATTCCCTGATATCTGGCCACTGGAATACGAATGCCGCTTTAATAATAAATGCGTGGGCAAATTCGAACGTTTCTTGGGGCGTCAGTTGTTTGACGTTGTGCGTCGTGAAAATGGGTTGGTCTATGGATTACAGATGACGGGGTATGGTAATGAAAAGTTTGGTGTCAGTGGCGTTGCAACCGAAACCGCGCCGGAAAATATTGAACGCGTGGTTGCACTGATTGCAAAAACCGCCCACCGCGTGTATACCGAAAATCCAATCACAGATGACGATTTGATACGTTTTACGCATAAAAATAAATTGGGAAATGCAGATTGGTTGGAATCTGCGTCCCAGCGCATGGCAACATTGATTGGATTTTATGCCGATTACGACCGCCTGTACGATTTTTATGAAACAAATCGTATGGTTGACAGTATTCGTCGCGACGATGTCATCAAAAATTCGCGTGGTTATTTTGATGGCCCAATGTCCATTATTACCCAAGGTGCGGCGTTCCACGCCGATTTGGCGGACATATGGCACGAAAATTTCAAATAATTGATTTCGATTTGCGTACGACAAAAAACATGCTATGATTCAGGCATCAGAAACAACAAGGGTGCACAGTTATGGCATTGAAGTTTAATTTAATCGCAACAGATGGAATGGCGCGTCGCGGTTCTGTTGAAACCGCGCACGGCACGTTCCAGACCCCCGCATTTATGGCGGTGGGCACGGCCGCCACGGTCAAGGCACTGACCATGGATCAGGTTGCCGCCACGGGAACACAGGTAATTTTGGGCAACACATACCATTTGATGATGCGCCCTGGGGGCGATTTAGTCGAAAAAATGGGCGGCCTGCATAAATTCGGTGGTTGGCACGGGCCAATTTTGACCGACAGTGGCGGTTTTCAGGTTATGTCGCTGTCTAATTTGGTAAAAATGACCGAAGATGGCGTCCAGTTCACATCACATATTGACGGCGGTATCAAGCATTTCTTGCGTCCCGAAGATTCCATTCATATCCAGCATCAACTGGATTCTAATATCACAATGGCATTGGACGAATGTCTGCATTTACCCGCGCCACGTGAACGTGTGGAAAAAAACGTCGAAATGGTGGCGCGCTGGGCACGGCGCAGTCGCGATGCGTTTATTGACCGCCCAGGGTACGGCATATTCGGTATTGTTCAGGGGGCAGATTTCCCAGACCTGCGTAAAAAATCGGCAAAGCAACTGACCGATATCGGATTTGATGGCTATGCGGTGGGCGGCTTGGCGGTGGGCGAACCCCAAGACGTTATGTTTGATATGATTGCAACCACAACGCCACTGTTGCCGTCGGACAAGCCACGATACCTGATGGGGGTGGGAACACCGCTGGACATTTTGGGCGCGGTTGAACGCGGAATTGATATGTTTGATTGCGTTATGCCAACGCGCGCCGGCCGCACGGCACAGGCATTTACGCGCCACGGCACAATGAATATGAAAAACGCACGCTTTCGCGATGACGCGTCCCCACTGGACGACCAGTGTGGATGCCCAGCATGCAAATTGTCGCGTGCATACATTCATCATTTGGTAAAGTGCAACGAAATATTGGGCGCAACATTGTTGACCCAGCATAATTTGTGGTTCTATCAGGATTTGATGCGTGGCATTCGCGAAGCCATAGAGCAGGGACGCTTTGCACAATTCAAGGCAGATTTTATAGAAAAATATACAGGTGAACAAAAATGACAAAAACAAAGAAAGATAAAGAAACAGCAGTAACAGCAGACACACGTGCCGAAGACACGCGTGCCAAGGTTTATGAACAACCGGTCGTCGTGAATATGGTTGGTAAAACTGTGGCGGCCCCACAGGTATTGTTGAATGACCGTGATAAAATGTATATTGCCACGGCCAAGAAAACATCCGACACAATGACATTTGTTTATTCGCTGGTGTGTCCACGTACAAATGGCGCATATTATGAAATGATTCCTAATACAGAGGTTGCCACGTTCACAGACCCGCAACCTGCGGACATCTATTACCGCACCGTGAATCAGATTATGGAATATCAACAGCGTTCTGCTGGGTTCCGCGCAATCCGCGAAGGTGAATTTATGGCGGAATACATCAAATTATTTAACGAACGCACAAAATAAACCAAACGCCAAACAAAGGGAGGGCATAACAATGGCCAAAAAACAAATAGAGGTAATTGAACGCGATGGCGCAAAAACCGTCGCCAAAAAGACATCTTATATCACGTGGGTAAAACGCGTATTTGCGGTTGTGTCTGTGGTGTGGATTGCGCTGGTCGTGTGGACGCCACTGCATATCAAAAACACATACTCGGGCCCAATAAAGAAATCGATTGTCGTATCAATGTTCTTTGACCTGCAACGCAATATCGCGACACAGTACGAAAACCTGTTGGACGGCATTAAAAAATCCATCAATTTGGAAAAGCCGGTATCTTTTGCCATTGACAAGGTCAAGGTTGCCGAAAACGCCGTTGACAAAGTAACCGATGCCACCGCCGCGGCGAAAAAGAAAACAGGCGAAGCAACCAAGGTCGCCAACGACGCGAAACAGGTTTCTGGGCTGATTGGTAAATTTGGCGTCAAAACGGGCGGCTTGGACAAGGCGATTGATGCCGCCGATAAAAATATTGCCAAGGCAAATCAGGCCGTTGCCCGCGTGGACGACACCGCCGCATTGGTCAACAGCAAACTGGACAGCGTTGAACGTGAACTGACATCTGTGTTACAGGTTCAGATTGACCAAATGATTGACGAAGCAATCAAAAAACAACTGGACAAAAATACGGGCGGTTTGGGCACAACATTGCTGACCAACTATGGGATTCAGCACGTCTATCCATGGCGTCCATCATCATGGCCGGTCGCAACAAAAATCTATAACGACCTGTCTAAATCCAGTTTAAGCACAATCCAGATAATCACCAGCACGGTCGACAAATACTTTGGCTATGTCGCATGGGGATTGGTCATTGCTGCATGGGCGGTTGGTGCGCTGGTATGGCTGATGCTGTTCAAGAAAGTCAAAGCAATGATTGCACCGTTTATCGTATGCCCACGTTGTGGCCATACATTTACCGACAAACGCACGGCATACGGGTTGTTAAAGGCCCTGCAACCGTGGAAATGGCTGTAAAAGGGTGTGGGTTCATATGCCAGAAACAACGAAAGTTAAACTGGAACAAAGCGTTTTTGACGACGCATACCGCGTTAAATTGTCCGGATTACGGTACACCGCGATTGCTGGGTGCGCTGTGATGGGGACATTGCTGTTGGGGGGTATCGTCACCCAGTTGCAACAGGCAAATGAACTGAAAAAACAAGAAATCCAGTTAAAACAACGCGAACTGGATTTGCGTGCGCGCCAGCATACGCTGGATTCATTGCGGTTTGAATATTTGCAGAAAAATATGTCAAGTCGCCAAAAATAATACTTGCATTCTGATAAAGTATATGTCAGAATATGCCACGCAGTGCGAGCGTAGCTCAGTTGGCTAGAGCGCAACCTTGCCAAGGTTGAGGTCGAGGGTTCGAGCCCCTTTGCTCGCACCAGATATTCAAAACCACCCATTCGGGTGGTTTTTGTTTTATTGATTGCGATGGTGTGGCCTTTTGTGTCATTTGTCGGTATAAAAAAGCCCCCTAGGGGGTTGGGCTACACGAGGGCTGATAATTGTGGTTATGGTCTTTTATTGCATATGCTGTTAGAAACACATCACATATTGTGATTTATTTTATGCCACAGCAACCTTTAATTCATTATTTGCAGGGCGGTTAAATGGAATAATTTTGTCCAATTCTGTGTCAGATATATTTCGGGATGCCAACACCATATCATAATGTGTTTGTATACGCAGGAAATACCCCTGACTCAGACCGAAATAACGTGTCAAACGCAAATCCATTTCTGCAGATATTCCACGTGTTCCATGAACAATACCATGAATATAATTTGCCGGAACATCAATTGCGCGTGCCAAAGCATTCATGGACAAACCCAACGGTTCCATAAATTCGTCTTTTAAAATCATGCCAACATGGTCAATATCGATATAGTTAGACATTTTAACACCTCTTTATTATTATGTATTATATAATAGATAATATACAAAAGTCAAGCATTATTTAATGATATTCAACAATTTCAACATTGTTTGCTTCTTTGTCGGACCAAGTAAAACAAATCCGGTATTTGTGATTTATACGAATTGACCATTGACCACGTCGGTCTCCAGACAAAGATTCCAAGTTATTAGATGGTGGAATACGCAAATCGTCCACAGTTTCAGCAGCATCTAACATCGCCAATTTTTGAAAAGCGCGTTTTTGAATGTCGGTCGGAAATTTCTTAGACCGCACACCATTGAAAATCCGTTCAGTTTCACGACAATTAAATGATTTTATCATATCAAAACCACCATAAATTATACTGTTTTTAGCATAGTATGTTTATAGGGGGGTAATCAAGACAAATCATTACGATAATTTCTATTCAACCTGGGTTTTGGTTAATCTACAAAATTCCAATATCTCTGCTGTATTCGCACCTTTGGCTTTCCATGCATAAAAATTGGTGTCAGACAACAAAACATAAACCAATTCACAATTCATACGATGTTCAGGGTTCAATTCGTTGATTTTTTCTATCCAATCCAAAGCACCACGGTATTTACTTTGAACATCTGGGTTGGACATTTGATTATAAACCTTCTATTGTTTATCAACCAAAGGATTATAAAAATGGCTGTTATCGGCTATATTCGTGTATCGTCAACAAAACAAACTCGCGAACAACACATTAAGATTTATGGTGTTTATGTACCAGAAACATTAAATATAAATGTAAAATTGGAATACTGTGTTATTGCAAAATAATACATTTATGATTTTAAGGTTTTTACCATATTTCTATAATTGGTTCGTATTGCAGGAACAAAGACGGAACGCTTAAATGGATATGGCAAATATTCAAAATCAGCATTCAAAAACACATTTACTAATTCATCTTCTGATAAGTTCAGATTTGTTATACATCTGCCTATATCTCCCAAAAGCATAAAAGATAATTCTGTTTTTTTAATGGCAGCATCATTATTTTCATATAAAAAGCCATTACAAGTTGCCCCACAAGCATCAATATAATCAGCTTGCAAAAAATACTCTAACGCTTCATCGTATTTTTTGTTTCTAAATCTCTCTCTGGCGCGCGAATAATAAATCATTTTTAATTCTTGATAATCTTTATTAGCAAAAGCTATTAAAGCCTTACATTGCAACTTATACCAATAAACATCGCTAGGCGGTGTATAGCCGCCTTTTCTAATTTCTTTTAATTTTTTTTCATATTCAAAAAAATCATCCTGCCAAAAATAGTATTTAAGATTTTCTCTGTCTTTATCCAATATAGTTTTGTCTTTCTCTGTTGCCAAAACATTCTTTGAATCATAAGGTCTTTTCACAACATATATTGTTTTTTTACATTTTAAACAATTAATTTTTCTAGTTGGAAAAATTGCAAGAACACTATTACAATAAGGACATTTTGATTCATCATTGCCTGTGCTACGATGCAAATGTTCTTTCACTAGTTTGTCATGCTCTTTATGCGTTGTTTTTTTATTCGGTGTAAAAAATACATTGTCAAAAACATCTTTTTTTTGACTGTTGTGGTTGACGCCAAACAAAACCACACACAATACAAATAAGATAAAAACACAGATAAAAAAAACCAGCATACAAATCAACATTATTAATCTCTCTATTATACTTTACAACGATACTCCAATATATTTTATTTTTCAATACCTATTGTGTAAGATTGGCAAAACATTAGGCATCAACAACCGTTTCGTATTTTATGGCACGCATGGGCGTGGTAAAACACATTGTATATTTGACAAAAATCGTATTATTCTAAGCAAAATGTCAGGCAAACTGATAAAAAAGCAGGTAAAAAGCGGTCAAAAGGATTAAAAAATTGGCCTAAAATGGTCAAATGCGTTCCCCTTTGCTCGCACCAGATATTCAAAACCACCCATTCGGGTGGTTTTTTGTTTTATTGATTGCAGGGGTAAAAAGTGGTAAAATGTTGGGGACTTAAATAAAGGGGGGCACAATGCCAAAACAAGTAAAAGAAATCAACAAAACAGAAACACTGTTATCTGAAATCAATACCAAAATGGGTTATTTTGCGAAATTCTTGTGGTACACAATTATGGCATATTTACTGGGCGCGCTGATGTGTGCGTTTGGTTTGGGATTTATGGCCACGGAATTTGACGGTCTGATTTTGTTGGGACTGTTGTTTGTATTGTTTGGCGTTGGATTGGCGGTAACAATGTTCATCTTGTCATTGGTGTCATTGCGCCGCGCAACCAAGAATATCGGTTGCATTGAATAAGATGCACTTATTATGAATCGAATAAACCGGTGGCCCGCACCGGTTTATTTTTATTCCTGTTTCTGGTTGATTTTAGAATCAAATTATTTTACTATTACCAATGAACCCAGTGGGAACTGTGTTCGGGGCTGTCGAAAGCCCAGCATATTCGGTGTAAAGCACAGGAACATCGTTAGTCCGATATTCCAATGATTTTGCATCGTCATGTATCCCTGACCAAAGAGAGGTCGGGGAGCTGTCTATGTATAAAACAGGGGTAACCCAAAGGTAGACAGAATCACTAATATGCTGATTTTCGAACTCCCCGACCGCCAAATTCCCATGGCGGTTTTTTCGTAATAACCAAAGGGGGCGATAATGAAAAAACTTGTGTTGTTTCCGCTGATTTGTTTGTTGGCGGCATGCGATTTTGAAACGCCGTACGAACGCGCGGTCAGGCGTGCTTATAATGCGTGCTTGGAATCAGTCGATGTAACCGAAACGCGTGGTTGTGATTGCATCCAGCACTATTCCAAGTATCATGAGGCATTGATAGTCAGATATTCTGCCACGTACGTCGAATTGCTGGCACAACAGGTTGGGTTGCTGTCGGGGGTATACTGCATCAATGTTTCTGGACACTAATAAACAATAAAGGAGTAAAAATATGGATTCTTCAGATGAGGCGTTGGGGGCTTTGGCAATACTTGGATTGATTTACTTGCTGATTTATTTCGTTCCGACGGTAACAGCCGTTTGTCGCAAAGCGCATTATATGTCTACGGCAATATTGTTGAACATATTCTTAGGATGGACATTTATTGGTTGGGTTCTGGCGTTGATTTTGGCGTGCATGAATGCGCCTGCAAACGCAGGACAACAGGTTTTTATTACACAGGTTGTTGATACCCCAAAACGACCAGTTGTTACACCAAAAAAAGAAAAACACGTAAAACAATAAGAACATTAGATGAAAACGATTAAACAACAAAGGAAAAAACTATGAACAAGAAAAATCTGAAAATATTTGGTGTTGTTGTGGTTCTGTTCGCGTTGGCGGGCTGTGACAGTAATGACAGTTACTTTGTAAAAAATTGCGTTAGTACATGCATAGAGGCCTGCGTCGCCGAAGGTGCACCACGTTCATATTGCAAATCGTATTGCAAACCGGCGTGCCGTGAAATGGAAAAAGAAATGACTGGTCGTTAAAATGGAAATACTGTACGGCGGCAAAAAAACATATGAACATCTGTACCAGATATTGTTTGTGTGGGCATTGTTGTTTGTGCCAGCTTTAACAATCGGATTGTTTCTTGACGGCGCATTTCCTGCATCATTTGTTGTGATTGCCACGATATTTCTGGGAATGTGTATTGCTGTTGGGGCGTTGTTTGTTTGGACCAGCAGGGCGTTGTCGCATAAACATGTGGCATTGCGTATTGATGCAGATGGCATCAGATTGTTCCCAGAAAATAAAAATTCCAGAGTGCTGGTTTCTTTTATCGGGTGGCGTGATGTGACAGATGTAAAATTTGCACCAAATGCAGGGCATAATACAATAGCCATTATCCTTAAAAATCCGATGGTATTGATACATCACCAGAATAGCGCGATGGTTCGTCGCATCCTGCAAACCCAGCTGGAACAAAGTGGCAGTCCAATATTATTGCATACCAATCAATATGAAATTGCACCAGATGAATTGTTACAGAAACTGCAAGAACAACTGAAAAACTTTAACAAAAACAAAAGGAGTAAAAAATGACAGAAGAACAAAATAAAAAAGTAGAACAGGCAACAGAGCAAATGACCAATGTAATGGGCTGGTTGATAACGTTGGATTTAATTTTTAATTGGATTGGCAGCGTATTTGATCCAGTCGTTGGTAATTTAGTAGGGTTGATTTTATGTTTCGCAGACCGCGAACACCTGCGCCGTAATTTGAATATAAACATTCATTGGTTGCGTTGTTTCTTGACACCTACATACCTTTATAAACGCTGCAAGCTATTGGGCGAACCAATGACAAAGTTTTATATAAACTTAGCAATGTACATATGGCTTGTGGTATTTATTTTGGTTGCTGGATTTGCCGCATCGTCAGGTGTGATTATAATGTAAAAAAGCAATAAAAAACACACCGCCATTTGGCGGTGCGTTTTTATTTATTCTTCGTCCTGAATTTTCAGACCCAGATTTTCAGGTGTCAGCAATCCTGTTGCGGACAGCACCGCAAAGAATGCACTGGTGCGGCCAAATTTTGCCTGTGCCAATGAAACCTGTGTGTTCAGTAATTCTTGTTCGGCGTTCAGCACGTCCAGTACCGTGCGACGACCGCGCTTTTGTTCATCGCGCGTGCCGTTCAGTGCCATTTGATTGGCCTTTACGCCCGCTTGGGCGGCGGTAATTGCGGATTCTTGGGCATTATACATATTCCACGCCTGATGCAAGGATTCCGTAATTGTCCGCTGGGCATTTATCGTTTGTTCTTGGATTCCATCAACGGTATAGCGAACCTTGTCAACGTTTGCGAATGCGTTGCCCTTGTCATACAGTGGCATTTTCAGGTACACGCCGATACGACTGTCGCGAACCTTGTCAACGTATGGAACATCTTCGAGTTGCATAATAGATCCACGCACGTCAACCGCCGGCAGCATAGATTTACGCGCCACAACGATTTTTTCGCGCGCGGCTTTTTCTTTGGACTGCAATGCCAAAATCACAGGGTGATTTTTCATTGCGTATTCAACCGCATCGTCGACCGTCGCAGGAAATAATTTTTCCATGCGTTCCAAATCGATTTCTGTAAATTCAGATGGCGCATCACCGTACACACGGCGGAACGTTTCAACCGCGTTGTCATATTTCGCCTGTGCATCCGCCAATGCGTACTTTGCCATTTCCACGCGCGCAGATGCCTGTGCCACGTCGGTCTTGGTCAGACGCCCCACGCGGGCATTGTCGGCGCAATAATTATAGTATTCTTGTAAAACGCGTTGATTGTTCTGGTTCAGTTTCAAAACTTCGTCTGCACGCAGGACGGCAATATACACATTGATTGCGTTCAGAAATGTTTCTTGTTCGGTCGCGTACAATGCGGCGGTTTCGGCATCGCGCACGGCGCGTGCACCCTTGTACTGGGCAATGGTGGAAAAACCTTCGAATATATTCTGTTGAAATTCCAGTCCAACACCCACTGGGTTATAATCGAATGAATAATCGCCAACTTTTGTACGCGCCGCACCAGCATTTGCAGATACGCCCAAATATGGTTTGAATCCCGCACTGGACGCCGATACATCGGCATCGGCCGCGCGCAGGGCGGCACGCTGGCTTTTTATCACTGGGTTCGATTCATACACATTTTGCAGTTCTGAATACATATCTGCATTTGCCGCCAATGGTGTCAACGCCACCAGCATACCAATTAAACAATAATTCAGTTTCATACCATTTCCCCTTATAATGTTGTTTTGAATTTTTTAATTGCCAATACCCATATAATTGCGCCAACCCCCAGCATATACATACACTGGCGCGCAAAGTATTCGATATCTGACCCTTTCAGAATAATGTTGCGAACCATATACGCATAGTGTGACAACGGGTTCACCGAACTGACATACTGCAACAATACCGGCATATTTTCAGTCGGAATAATTGCCCCCGACAGCATCAGCGACATAAACGCAACAATAACTACCCCCAGCAATGCCTGTTGTTGGGTGTTTGTATAGTTCGACAGTAATACCGCAATCCCCGATGCCGGTACACAAAATACCAAGAACCCCAGAATAAACATAAAATGCGACCCGACAAACGGAATACTAAACACCGTGCGTCCAATAAACAGAATCGACAACATAATCAAAAACGACACCAATATATATGGCAAAACCTTGCCCAAAATAATATCGTACTTTGATATTGGGGCGGACACCAGTGTTTCAATCGTGCCGCTTTCTTTTTCCTTGGTAATGGAAATTGTAATCAGAATCAGCAACGCCAAAAACACCAGCACTGCAATCAGTGATGGCACCATAAACCACGGCGTGTTCAGTTCTGGGTTGAACAATATTCGCATATCGAATTTAATGGGCGACGCGGGCAGGGCATAATTCATTTCGCGCACGGTCGATAACACCACGCCCGCCAAATAGCCCTCGATACTCTGGGCCTTCAAGATATTCATGGAATCAATCAGAATCTGAATTTGACCTTCGCCACGAATCAAACTTTTGGTCAGACCGCCCGCCGGCGCAATTATTGCAACGTCTGCATCGCCAGATTGCACCACAGATACGGCATCGCGCTTTGATGTGTCGGCGCGAACAAACCACCCAGAACCAATGGCGTGATTATAAACCTTGTCCATGACCACATCGTTCGGCGTCATATCAACCGCCAGACGCAGGTTCTTGGCCTCCAGCGTGATTGCACCACTGTAAATAATCAGTTGCACCGCCGGCATAACCATAACCGCGACCAGCAAGACAGGATCGCGCAACAGGGCGATAAGTTCCTTCTTGAAAAATCCCAACAGACGTTTTTTCTTCATTCCAGCGTCCTTTTGAAGCGCGTCAAGCACGCCGCCAATAATACAACTGCAATCGCGCTGATTGCCGCAAATTGATGCCACAGGGCTGTAATCGGGCTGCCTTTCAAGAATTGATCGCGGGTGATTTCAATATAGAAACGCGCTGGAAATACGTCAGACACGGCCTGATAAATTCCGCCCATGTATTCCACCGGAAATACAAAGCCCGACAACACCACCGTCGGCAACAGGCCGATAATCAATGCAAATTGAATCGCAACCTCTTGCTTGTGCGTGGATACAGATATCAGCAAACCCATGGCCAAATACCCCAGTATGAATATCAGCGTCGCCAATGTCAGCGTTAAATAACTGCCAACAAATGGAACGCCAAATACCGTGCGCGCAACGATGAACACCAGTATAAATCCTATGAATGACAAAATGGCGTATGGCAGCACTTTGCCCACAATAATTTCCAGTGTTGTTGCCGGTGTGGATAATAACATTTCCATAGACCCTTTTTCCCATTCGCGACAAATCGTCAGCGTGGTCAGCATAATTGCGACCAGTGCAATAATCGCCGCCGATAACCCAGGCACAGAAAACCACCGCGAATTTAGTTCTGGATTAAACAGGTATCGCGACTTGAATGACAACGGCGATGCAGACGCATTCATTTTCAAAATTTTAACCGCCGCATTTGTGTTTATAGTTGTCATATAGTTTGTGATGGCAATAATGGACGAATTGTCTGCGCCATCAACCATAACTTGGACATTGCCTGTTCTGCCCGCCAACACTTCGTGTTCAAAATCAGGTGGCACAACAAGTACCGCGCGTGCGCGTTCTGCCAAGATTTCATCAAATCCCGCATCGGGATTGTCAATCGGGTACGGTTTGAAATAATCCGAACTGCCGAACGTATCAATCAATGCGCGCGAACTTTCCGTGCGATCGGCATCATAGTACGCCATTTTGATGGAACGAATATTGAACTCAATAGAATTTCCCAGAATCAGCACAATCGCCAACGGCAACAACAACGCGATAATCAGCGTAAACGGATCGCGCAGAATATGTTTGCATTCTTTGGAAAAAATGGCCGCCGCACGTTCGCGGGAAAAGAATCTCATCTGTTTTGCCCCTCTACCAATCTGATAAACACGTCTTCCAGTGATGGCGATATCTTTTTGATGTCGAAATATTTTTTGTATTTTTCAATTTGGGCGCGCGCATCAACACCGTCACGAAAACGAATGTGCCAATGACGCCCGTATGGTTCGCAAATGTCCAAGATTTTTTCAGGTGGAAATACAGGATTGTCGACGCGTGGTGTGAAATTGTACAGCGTGTCACCAAACGTCTGTTGCTTCAAATTCTTTGGTGAATCAATCGCAATCAGTTCGCCTGCGCGCATCAATGCGATGCGGTCGCAATTTTCGGCCTCGTCCATATAATGGGTGGTAACAAAAATCGTCTTGCCGTCAGATGCCAATTTTTTAATCAGCGACCAAAAACGCTGGCGCGATACGGGCGCAACGCCGGCGGTCGGTTCGTCCAAAAATATAATCTTTGGATCATGCAACAACGCAACGCACAGCGCGATTTCCTGTTTAATTCCCCCCGGCAGGTCGCGCACCACCGTGGACAGTTTTTCATCAAATCCAATAAATTTCAGCAACGCCCGACGCCGACGCAGATACACCGATTCTGGCAAATCGCGCAACGCGGCCGCAAAATCAAAATTTTCTTTGATAGACAACCCATCGTACAACGTAAAGTGTTGGGACATATAACCCACACTCTGTTTAATCAGGTTCGCGTTACCATTCTCGAATTTATGCCCATCAATAATAACGCGACCGTCCGATGCCGGCAGCAATCCGCACAACACGCGAATGGTTGTCGTCTTGCCCGCGCCATTTGCACCCAAGAATCCGAATATTTCGCCCGCAGAAACACTGAACGATACATCACGTACGGCACAAAATTCCCCGAAACGTACGTACAGATTGCATACATCTACGATTGGGGCATTGCCTTGCTGTTTCATTTTTCATCGCCCCCACGTTTCAAGAAATATTCATCAAAGTTTGCCGACCGCGATGCGCGCAACAGTTCCTTGGGCTCGCCCGTGCCCAGAACATGCCCGCGTTCCATCAAAACAACCTCGCCACAGCGTTCTGCTTCGTCCATGTACGCGGTTGTCATAATGACCAAGATTCCCTGTTGCTGGGCCGCGTGCAGCAAATCCCAAAATTCGCGTCGGCTGATGGGGTCAACGCCGTTTGTCGGTTCGTCCAACAGCATTACGCGCGGACTGCGCAACAATGCGCAAATCAGCCCCAATTTTTTATACATTCCCCCCGACAGGTTGCCCGCGGTTCTGTCCAAAAACTTGTCCAATCGCGCCATATGCAGCAATTCTGCCTTTTTCTTTTTATATTCGGCATCGGGTATGCCATACAGACGTCGGAAAAAGTCCAAATGTTCGTCTACTGACAGGTCGGCGTATAAACTCTGGCTCTGTGGCATATACGCAACAGATTCACGCGCGTCGGCAAAATCAATCACGCGCCCATTTTCATAATAGGTTATTTTCCCCTTGTTCGGGCGCATCAATTCCAACATCAGCCGGAACAGGGTGGTTTTCCCCGCACCCGCCGGCCCAATTACACCGTACAGTGTCGCTGGGTTAAAACGCATTGACACATTGTCCAGTGCAACAACATCACCGAACCGCTTGGTCACGCCGGAAATATCAATACCAATTTGCTTATTCATTTAACAATGTACTTTCGATTGTCATACCGGATTTCAGTGTTAAATCTGGGTTTTCAAACTTTACTTTGACGCCATAGACCAAACGTGTGCGTTCTTCGCGGGTTTGAACATTCTTTGGTGTAAATTCGGCCTGTTCATTTATCTTGATAATTGTGCCGGAAAATGTCTTGCCGGCGGCCTCTGGCAACGTGCCGATAACATGCTGGCCAACGTTCAACTGGTGTAACATTTCATATGGCACATAGAAATATGCCCAAATGTCGTATGGATTCGCCAGTGATACCAACGTTGACCCAGGGGCGACAACCTCGCCAACCTCACGGAACTTGGTGATAACCATACCGTCAATCGGTGATTTTACATCGCACCACGACAGTTTCAGGTCATTGTCATGCTTGTTACGTGCGACGACGTCATATTCGGCCTGTGACATGTGCCCCTTGGCTACCAACGCGTCGGCACGGGCATAGTCATTGTCCAACTGTTGTGCCAAAATCTTGTACGCATCGCATGACAACGTCATCAGTGTTTGATCGCGCGAAACTGTGTCGCCTTCGGCCACGTTAAATTCAGAAATATCAGACGCCACACGCGCAGACACGATAACCTTGGTCGTTTCCAGCGTGCCGGCATACGAATATGGACGAATGGCAACAACGTATTTCACGATAACGAACGCCACCGCGATAATCGCCGCCGCAATGCCACAGATACGTAACATCTTTTTCTGTTTTGTTTTCATCAGAAATTCCCCCCTTGATATAAAATTATGCCAGATTTATATCGCGGGTCACCCCAAGTATAAATCCCCATGCATTTGATGCCGCATAAATATCATTTTGTAAAAGTTATTACAAGAAAATAATTATAATTTTTAATAATTTTTTTCTTGCATCTTATTTTTATTTTATGGCGCGCGAATTTATTCTTTACATTTATAAAAAATTCCGTAATAATGCGGTGGCCCAAACGGGTGAAACGGTCTAACACAGAAAGAAATGAAAATGTTAAATTTGAAAAAATTTTTATAAATTGCGTGCGACCATCAGTTTTAACGACGGACGCACTTTTCTGCGTCCGTTTTTTATAACAGTACATGAAAAGGGAAAAAGAAAAATGTCAGAAAACACAACAATCTCAACCAATGAATTACAGGCGCGCCTGCAAAAGGCGGAAAACATTCGCGCCCGCGATGGCGTTGTGTGGAAAGACAAATTTGACCGTACACATACCATTGCCGATGCACGCACATTGGCGGACGGCACGGCTGTAAAACTGGCGGGGCGCGTAACGGCGTTGCGTTGGTTGGGCAAATTGATGTTTGGCCGTATTTATGATATTGCCGGTGAAATTCAGTTTTCTATGTCCCGCGAAGAATTGGGCGAAGACCAATACAAGTTTATGAAAGCCAACGTTGATTTGGGTGACTTTATCGGGGTCGAAGGGGAATTGTATCACACCACCGCCGGTGAATTGACCGTTCGCGTTGCAAAATACACCATTTTGTCCAAGGCACTGCGCCCATTGCCGGAAAAGTTCCACGGTTTGACCGATACGGAAACCCGCTATCGCCAGCGTTACTTGGACGTGATTTCAAATCCTGAAACCCGTAATACATTGTTGGGGCGTTTCAAGATGACCCAGTATTGGCGTGAATTTATGAATAACAACGGATTTTTGGAAATCGAAACACCGGTTATGCAGAATGTCGCCTCTGGCGCGGCGGCACGTCCGTTCTTGACCCATCACAATGCGTTGGATGCGGATTTCCAGTTGCGTATTTCGCCGGAATTGTTCCTGAAATTGGCAAACTGTGCCGGATTTGACCGTGTGTACGAGGTTGCCAAGGATTTCCGTAACGAGGGTATGGACGCCATGCACCTGCAAGAATTTACAATGGTGGAATGGTATGCGGCATATTGGGATTGGAAACGCAATCTGAAATTCACATGGGAATTGATTCAGAACCTGATTCAGCGTTGCCGTGGCACATTGCAGATTTCGTATCAGGGCACAGAACTGGATTTCAGCAAATATGAAATGATGGATTATACCGCCCGTATGAATGAACTGTTTGGCTGCAATATCTTGGACTTTGATGATGTTGATGCATTGCGCAAACAACTGGTCGATCAGGGTATGTTCCCAGCTGGCGAATTGGACGATTTGAAATCTGTCCCAACATTGGTTGATTATGTGTACAAGCGCAAGATTCGTGACAGCATTGTCCAGCCAACGTTCCTATACAACTATCCAACATATATGGTACCATTGGCACGTCACAGCGATGCAGACGACCGTTGCTTGGATATGTTCCAGTTGCTGGTATGCGGCGCAGAATTGTGCAAGGGCTATTCAGAACTGGTAAATCCAATTCAACAGTTGGCGGCATTTGAACAGCAGGCGAAAAACATCGCCGGTGGTGACGAAGAAGCATTTAATCCGGACAATGACTATGTCCGTGCAATGGAACATGGCTTCCCACCGATTTCGGGTGTGGGTGTTGGTGTTGACCGTTTGGCCAGTATTATCTTTGACCAGCCAACCCTGCGCGACGTAATCTTGTTCCCGATTATGAAGTAATGGAGATATAAAACAATGACAGCCCCGTATCCAGAAAACTATATCGATGATATGGTTGCGGATCATGACAGAAAAAATCTGGCCGCGATAGAGGCGGCGCGCGCATCCGGTCGCATCAATGACGAGGCCGCTGCATACCTGTCCCGCCTGTATTCGGACAGTATGAAATGGTATCGCGAGGTATTTTATTTTCTGGGCAAATGTTTTGGTGCACCAAAAGCACCCGTGACGCGCTATGACTATGCCACCGACAGTGCGATTGATGAACCACTGCGCATCGCAGACATCAATCCATTGTCGCCGTATATCGTGCATCACCGTTTGGACGCCGACCCAATGCGAAATCAGTTCTTTTCCAGCGAGGCCGGACATAAAATCGATTTGGCGGTGTCGTCCATCGTGACGGTCATTGTTGGCGCACAGAAAAACGTTGATCGTGCCTTGGACAAGGTGGTGGGTAAATATTACGCCATGTACGTGGACGAGGTTGCCACCACCGTCCACCGCGTAATCGCCGCGCACGAGCGCGAGGCATCCGCCAACGCAATCGCGAAAAAGATTCGTGAAAAATTGTCCGAACGCTATATTTCCACACCATCGGAAACCGTCCTGTCCATTATCGGTTCGGGTCACGAACAAATCGCGGTGGAATTGGTGCGTGCGCTGGATAAAATTCAGCCACCACGCCTGCGCTTGCAGGACGTGTGGCGTGTAAAGTGCCTGTTCGATTTGATTCCACAGGCGCGTACGTTTATCGAACGTGTGCGTGAAATGATGCCGGAACGCATTCTGTCTGTGCGTGATAATTTCTATGATATGGACAACCCGCGTAATTACCGCGACGCCAAACTGATTATTGATATCGGCAAAGATGGCTTTGTCGTGCCTATGGAAATCATATGTCAGGTTCGTACATTCTTTGAATACGAACGCAAGACCCATGAACATTACGAGGTTGCGCGTAAAAAGGCGTGCAAGACCAGCCAGAATATCGAACGCCGCTTGGCCGATTTTATGGAAGGTGGCGCAAAAGAATACAACCTGATGATATGTGACTGCTTGGAAAGTTTGTTTGACCGTGTGGGGTGGAATATCTTGTATGGCCAAGGGAACAACGTCGCCTTGTTCGAAGGGTTCCCGAAAAAATGCACACTGTATTACCCACCGCGCGTTGTTGAACGTATCATGGGCAAATTGGAAGATGCCATTGAAAACGAAGTGTTTCATATCACCGACGCGCCAACCAAATTGACACAGGCCCAAGAATCAGAAATTTTCCGCTTTATGGCGAATTTCGTCTTGGTTGCGGCAATGCCTTATGGTCACCGTGGGTGGTCTGTGCCGGTTGATACATTGTCGGGACGTCTGTTTAATTTCGTCATGACAGAGGTTCAGCGTTACTACAAGAAAGACGGTAAGTAATAAAAACAGAGCGGGGCGATTTGCCCCGCTTTGTTTGTTTCCGGCGCGCAATTATATCATATTTTTTCCTAAATCCATAGGAAAGTTATTTTCTTGCATTGCGTCGCCAAATTCGTCAAAATTATCACAGGTTCAGCGTAAGAGTTGCACAGAACCATAACAAGCATAACAAAGGACTTAGATTATGCGTCAAGGTAAAGTAAAATGGTATAACGGTAAAAAATGCTTTGGTTTCATTACACCAGATGCGCCAAACGCGGACGGCAACACAGATGATGTATTTGTTCATTCCAGCGCGTTAAAGGCCGCAGGCATCAGATTCTTGAATGAAAACGATATCGTTGAATTCGAAGAAGAAGTTCGTAATGGTAAATTGTCTGTCACCGAATTGAAATTGATTCAACGCGACGAAGAATCAGCACGCAGATTCCACGAACGTCGTGCGGAACATCGCCGCGCAACCGAAGACCGCAAACAGCGCGAGGAAAAAACAACCCGCCGCAGTTTTGCGTTCTGGAAAAAATCATAAAAAACGGGGCATCGCCCCGTTTTTAATTAGTGATAAAGTGAGAGAGTGATAAAGTGATGTAGTTTTAGAATATAAAACTTAAAAATGTGTCGCCTGCGGACTGGCGTCCTTGCCGCATCCTGCGCTTCGCTTGGATTCATTCCGTGGCTTGACCACGGAATCCAGGTTGTTGACTTGCGCCGAATGGCGCACTTTTTATTTTACTAGATTGCTTCGTCATTTCATTCCTCGCAATGACAATGTTTCTAGAACGTAGTAAGTTCCCCTCCGGTGGAGGGGTGTCCGCTAGGACGGGGTGGTCTTTTGGTATTAGAAGAACATGTATTCTAGAAACTTAGTCCCCCCTGTCATTGCGAGCGTAGCGTGGCAATCCAGTGGGTAATGTCGCGCAGCGTGCATATTTGTCGTCGTAATCGGCGCGGACGGATTTTCGTGGTTGTATTTTTCCCTATTTGCACTACAATAACATTGAACAATAACAAAAGGATTAAATCATGTGGACAGCAGTCGCAATCGTTGCAATTTTCGTTTTATATTTTATCGCCGTGTATAACGGTCTGGTCGCACGCAAAAATCAGGCGCGCGAGGCATTTGCCACAATCGACACCCAATTAAAGCGGCGTTATGATTTGATTCCTAATCTGGTTGAAACGGTGCGTGGTGCGGCAAAGCACGAACGCGAAACGTTGGACGCGGTTATCGCGGCGCGCAATTCGGCCATGAATGCAACCGGCGACGCCCGCGCGGCGGCGGAAAACCAGTTGTCGGGGGCACTGAAAAGCATCTTTGCATTGTCGGAAAATTACCCAACATTGCGCGCAAATGAAAACTTTTTGGAATTGCAGCGCGAATTATCCGATACAGAAAACAAAATTCAGGCATCGCGCCAGTTCTATAACACTGTGGTCATGGCATTGAACACCCAAATTGACCAGTTCCCATCGAACATTGTTGCGCGTGCATTTGGTATTACGCATGAACAAATGTTTGCAGCGGACGATGCGTCACGCGCCAACCCAACGGTAAAGTTCTGATGCAAGATTTTACGCTGCATACCCATACAATCGGTTTTGACGGTAAAAACACGCCCGCCCAAATGGCGGCGCGTGCCACAGAACTGGGGTTGCACACAATCGGGATTTCAAATCACTTTATCGTGCATCCGAATATTCGTCGCGCCCCAATGTATAAGTACGCCGTGCGTTATGGGTATGATGCGATTTATTCTGAATCCTTTGATGACACAATCGCACATTTTCAGGCGCACTATGACGAACTGAATAAATTATCACAGACGTCCGGTATTCGCATTTTGCGCGGGATGGAGGTTGATTATTTCGCATACCCCGCGTGGCGTGCCGGATTTGAACGTGCCGTTCGGATTCTGCAACCTGACTATGTTATCGGTGCGGCGCATTTTGTGGAATATGGGGGCGTACTGTGCAACACGCACGATGCGGCGCACGCGTCGCCGGATGTCCAGAATCAGATGCTGAAAACATATTGGGCAAATATTCGCAATGCGGCGGCGTCCGGCCTGTTCACATGGATTGCGCATTTGGATTTGTATAAAAAGGCGGGGCTGGGGCGCGCGGAACAGTGGCGCGATGCGGAATCCGCCGCGCTGGACGCGATTGCGGCGTCAAATACCGCGATGGAGATAAATACCAGTTTATACGAACAAGGCGATGAACCGTACCCGTCACCACGAATTGTAAAAATGGCGGTTGACCGCAATATTCCCATCGTATTCAGCGATGACGCCCATGCGTCCGACCAAATTGGGCGGTATTTTGACCGTGCCGAGTGTTTCGCCACATCGTGCGACGTGAAAAATCGACTGAATGTTCAGAAAATACTTGATTTCCGAACAAAAATACACTAAGATACCACCCGCTGGACAATCAGAACTGATTACTGCGGCGGTGGTTTTTTGGCATCGCACGCGATAAGGAATCTGTGAAAAATCTGGCACCTAAAAACCAAAAACAAAGGATAACATTATGGCAAGAGCAGGCGCGAAACGCAGCACTCGTAAATTGAAAATCGCCCGCAGTTTGGGCGTGAACCTGTGGGGTCAGGCAAAATCTCCATTTAACAAACGTAAATACAAACCTGGTCAGCATGGGCCAACATCTCGTGGTGGCAATTCGTCTGATTACGCAAAACAGATGCGCGCAAAACAGACATTAAAGGGTTACTATGGCAACATCGGTGAAAAGAAGTTCCGTGCATATTATTTGGAAGCAGATAATATGAAGGGCGACACACCAGATAACTTGATTGGTTTGCTGGAACGCCGTTTGGACGCCGTTGTATATCGTGCAAAATTAGCACCAACCGTGTTCGCATCACGCCAGTTGGTCAGCCACGGTCACATCTATGTCAACGGCAAACGCGTTAAAATCGCATCATATCAGGTAAAACCAGGTGACGTTATCACCGTCAGCGAAAAAGCAAAACAGATGCCATTGGTTGTTTTGGCACTGGAATCTGCAGAACGCAACTGGCCAGATTACATCAACGTGGACAGCGCGAATTTCACAGCGACATTTGCACGTGTTCCATCGTTCGAAGATGTTCCATACCCAGTTCAGATGTTCCCAGAATTGGTTGTCGAATTTTATTCTCGTTAAAGATAATAAAAATCGAAACGATTATGAAAAACGCGCCGAAATGGCGCGTTTTTTATTTTGATTTTTATACATAAATATCGTATCATTTAACACAAGAAAAATATAGAGAGTATCACTATGTCCAAAGATATTATTTTAACAGGTATTCGTCCAACCGGCCCACTGCACATCGGGCACATGGTTGGTGCGTTGATACCGAATATTGCAATTCAGAACGCTGGCGGCTATGCAAAAATGTATGCTATGATTGCCGATGCCCAGGGGTTGACCGATAATTTTGATAACCCGACGCGTGTTCGTGAAAATGTTATGGAAATCACACTGGATATGTTGGCGGCGGGTTATGACCCAACGAAAACCACCATGTTCATTCAGTCAGAGGTTTCAGAACTGACCGAACTGACGTTCTATTACATGAACTTGGTGACGGTGGCGCGCCTGCAACGTAATCCAACGGTTAAAACCGAAATCGCGCAAAAGGAAAAGTTTAACGGCGGTGTGCCGGTTGGGTTCTTTACATACCCAATATCACAGGCGGCGGACATCACGGCGTTTGGCGCAAACATCGTCCCCGTTGGCGAAGACCAGTTGCCAATGTTGGAACAGGCATCTGAAATTGTGCACAAATTTAACAGTGTTTATGGCGATACATTGACCATGCCACGCGCGGTTGTTCCGCAATCTAAATCGGCGGCGCGTCTGCCTGGGACGGACGGCAATGCGAAAATGAGCAAGAGTTTGAACAACGGCATTTATCTGAAAGATTCTGCGGACGAAATCGCGGCCAAGGTTAAAACAATGTTCACCGATCCAAATCATATTCGCATAGAAGACCCAGGAAACACGACGGACAATCCAGTATTTATTTATTTGTCGGTGTTTGCACGTCCAGAACATTTTGCGGCGTTTTTGCCAGAATACGCGAACTATGCCGAATTGGCGGCGCACTATGAACGTGGCGGTTTGGGCGATGTCAAGGTCAAGAAATTCTTGAACAACGTAATGCAGGAAACATTGCGCCCAATTCGTGAACGTCGCGAACAGTTGGCGCGCGACCCCGCATCGGTGATGGAAATCTTGCGTCGTGGCACAATGGATGCGCGCGCGGCGGCGGCTGAAACCGTCAAACGGGTCAAGGCCGCAATGAAACTGAACTATTTTGACTAGATAAAACACAGCAAGGGAGAGAAATATGAAAAAATCATTCGTCTGGGTGGGCAGTGTAATCGGCACAGGTGCGGTACTGGCATTGGTGTTTGGCTGGCTGGAACAGCCACGCGATGTTCGTACTGTGTCGGTATCGGGCGAATGCCTGACTACCGCGCCAAAGGACAGAACGGCAATCACACTGCGCGTGACAACGTTGGACACGTCTGCGGCGGTTTCTATGAAACAGGCCACGGCGAAAGTTGCCGAAATCACAGAATACCTGAAAAAGCAAGATGTCCAGATGCAGACCACCGATTTCAATTCGTATGAAAAGACCGAATGGAATCGCGAATTGCAAAAATCTGAAACGCTGGGCATTGAAACGTCCATCGCAGTCGAGGTTTCAGCCGACAATATCGACACGATTGAAAAAATCTTGACCCAATTTGCGGGCCAGAAAAACGTGTATTCTGAAAACCTGCGCATGTACACCAGCAGCGAAACCATGAAACCAATTATGGAAAAATGCTTGGGCACGGCGGTTGAAAATGCGCGCACGCGCGCGGACGCATTGGCGGCGGGCGACAAACGTCACGCGGGCAAAATGCTGGCCGTGTCGTATGACACCACTACGCGTGGCATGTACCAGCCATTGGCGTCTAATTTCCTGCGCGCCAGTGCAAAAATGGAAACTGCGGACGCCGGCGCGTATGTTGGCGGTGGCCTGGTAACCAAGGATACCGAGGTTTCCGTCACTGTAACCGCAACATTTGAAATCAGGTAATATATTTAACATGGTTGTCGTGTTATGCCCCATTGTCATTGCGAGCGTAGCGCGGCAATCCAGTAAATAAAACTGTTCGCCACGGCGGACACAAATTTATACATGAACGAAATCGTTGCCGAATTTATAGAATATCTGACGAATACGAAAAACTATTCGTCCCACACCGCCACGGCATACGAAACAGATATTCTCGATTTTATTAAATTCTGGGACAATTATGCGGGTGGCACGGCGACGCTGGCCGATATGGCACGCGCCGACACACTGTGCTTTCGTGCGTGGCTGGCGGACAGGGCGCGTCGCAATTTGGCGCATAAATCAACCGCGCGGGCACTGTCGTCACTGCGTGGGTTTTATAAATTCTTGGCCAAACATCACGGTATAAAAAACGATGCAATCGGATTGATTTCATCACCAAAAGTTCCCCGTAAATTGTCCAAAGCGATAGAGGTCACTGATGTTGAAAATATGCACGATGCCATTCGCAATATCGACGAAAAAGAACCGTGGATTGCCGCGCGCGATTGGGCACTGGTGGTGCTGATATTCGGCTGTGGCTTGCGTATATCAGAGGCCTTGTCGCTGACCAACTCTGATGTCCGCGCGCACCCTGATACATTATGCATAATGGGCAAGGGGTCAAAGGAACGCATCGTTCCCGTATTGCCCGCCGTATGGGACGCGATTGACAAGTATGCCGCGGTGCGCCCATTTGGTAATTCGCCCGATGACCCGCTGTTTCGCAGTGTGCGCGGTCTGCCCATGTCGGCGCGTATGGCGGAAAAGGTGATAGAGCATGTGCGTAAATATTTACAGTTGCCCGATTACGTGACCCCGCACGCATTGCGCCATACATTCGCAACGGCACTGTTGGCGGGCGGGGCGGATTTGCGCAGTTTGCAAGAATTGCTGGGGCACGCGTCCTTGTCCACGACCCAGTTGTACACGCGTGTCAACATGGCTGAAATCACAAACATTTATAACCACGCCCACCCCTTGGCAGATAAATAGAGCATAGATTTTTTTTTCATCTGTGTCGCCTGCGGACTTGCGCCCTTGCTCTTTTGTCATTGCGAGCGTAGCGCGGCAATCCAGTCAGTAGAGTTGCGCCGTTCGGCGCACACATAATTTGAACTCTGCACTTTGAACATTTCCACTTGTTTTTATTTTATAAACCGCATATAATCCTGATGTCGTTGGGTGTTCCAACGATGGGGTGTGAGAACCCGATGGACGCGTCGATATGTAACAGAGCGCGCGCAATTTGCGCCGTTTTTTGTACCTGTGACGAAAAGTAATCTCCTGACATTCGGGTCAGGAGGGCTCGCGGAATACCCAATACGCGACACAATTCGTTCAATTGTTCTCAACCTCCTGACCACCTGTGAAAACCGGTGGTTTTTTGTTGATTCAAGAACCAAACGGGGAGGAGAAAAACATGAAACATATACGCATCGTATTGATGGCAATATTTGCACAGTTTTATATTGTATCGGCATTTTCTGCACCATATTGCGAAAAAGGTAGTCTGTGCAATGAGTACGTGTGGAGTTCATCAAAAAACGCATTTTCGTGCGGCAGTCTGAACAAATGCGAGTGTAATACAGCCACGGGCAACGAAACTATGTATCCTTGTTATTACCCGTGCGAAGATGAAACAACTTGTGGTGCTTGGACCGGCAGCTGGCAAAGTGCGGGTACTGGTGTGGAAAAAAGACCGTTTTTATATTGCTCAGACAATTATGAGGCAGGCACATGTGACAAATATACGGAATATCAGTATCGTTGCGCAATCGGGTATTATGGCAGCGGGTCGTCTTGTACACGTTGTCCCGCGCTTAGCGGTGTTTACGGCACAAGTGCCGCTGGCACAACATCAATCAGTGGCTGCTATATACCGTCGGGAACGGGGCTGTCGGATACATCGGGTAAATATGAATTTAGCCAAAATTGCTATTATTAAAAATACGTATGCCATCGGCATGACGTGGTTCTGAAAATTAAAACAAAGAACACTAAATTCCCCTCCCACGGGAGTGGAATTTAGTACGTTCTAGTGGCTTGCCAAAAAACTCTATTATCTATTCTCTATAATCTATGCTCTAAAAAATGCGCCAAATGGCGCACGATATCTATTCTCTAATCACGGTTTTTCCACATTGAAACTGCGGGAACGCATTTTCGTCGCACGTTCGCCCAATGTGCGCTGAATCCCGCGGCGACGTGCCATACGAAACGCCATCGTTTCCGCCGTGACGGGCTGTTCTGGGTGGGCGGCATAACTGGCCTTGCGATCCGCCATCAGGCGTTGCAGGAATGTATCAATAAAATCTGGCTGCATGTTTTCACGACATATCTGGCGATACATGTGATAGATTTCGCGATATTGACGTTTGGCCTCGGCACGAATAGTATGGAACTGTTCATTGGTCAATCGTTCGGCGCGTCTGATCCATTCGTCGCGCGCGATGGAATACGCACTGCCAACCTTGTACATATCTGGGCCATACATAGGGGTGGTGACCTCTACAACCTCTATATCAATACCGCGACCACATACACGAATGCGATATTTACGTAACCATGCGCCCAACATAGATTTTATAATGGTGCGCAAATCAATGCCCGCCAGTTTTTCGCGCATCGGCGACAAATCCGCCACGATACAGATGTCAATATCGCTGTTTTCGTCATAGTAATAATTGGTGGTTGACCCATGAACAAAAATATCACGAATACAATCGTCCGGAATCGGCAGGCCCACGCGCTGCATAAAACGAATATAGTTCCACGCAATCAGTTGCAACGAATTGGACACCAACTTGTTCATTTTGCCGTTTTCAGTCCAAATATTCGGCTCTAATGATTTATGATAAATAAAACGTGGCCATGTTCTGGGACGCAATATGGGTAACGACGTTCTTAAACTGCGTTCAAATAACATAACTATGCCTCGGTACTGCTGCTGTCACTGACGTCTTCGTACAGTGTTTTTTTATAGCCCGTGCCACCATCAATGGTGCAGGTTTCATGGCACGTGCCATCAATCATTAAATACCCATTGGCGCACGTTGTGACATCGCAACTGCCCCATTGACCATAAGCATTACAGGTCTGTGTTCCAGAACCATCTGTATCTGTACAAGCACGTGTGTCGCCGGGGTCGCATACCGCACTGGCACATTTTCCTGCCTTCAATTCATAACTATAATGCGTGTCTTCGCTGTTTGGATCTAGCCACGATGTTTTGACACATGAAACCCTGTATTGCAATAATGTTATGTCGTCGCAATAACAATCTATGCCGGAACTGTCGGTAATATCTTTTTCTGTTACCTCGGAACTGGTCGATTCAACCTTGCACTGTTTGGTGCTCCACGATGCGGTATTTGGGTCGTCATTCAGTGTTGGCCCGCCGCATTTCAATGTAATATAACTGCGCGATGCCGCGTCGGCATCTTTGCTGTGCACAACGCCCAAAATCGCCAGCACCGCCGCCCAAAAACGAAACCAAGATGATTTAATCTTTCGCATATCGCTGTTTCCCCCGTTTAATACATACAGTTGCCGTCATTGATTTCATATTTGCAACCCGTGGAATCTTTGAACGTCTGGTCGTCATGTGGCGAAATATAACATGCGCTTTTTAGTAATGGCTTTTTGGGTGGGACGGATTTTTTCGTGCCACCATACGAAACATACAAATTCCATGTGCGAATTACGGCCGCGTCGCCATTTGCGCGCGTTGGTGCCGGACATTGTGTGCACGATGAATAGAATGTTGCAGTTTTCCCAGTCCCCAAAGAAGATGTCAAATATCCAACAAAAGCACCGTCGGCGAAATACCCATCGTCACATTGATACACAACGCATTTTTCCACGGGACGTACCGCAGAATGTGCAGCATTTGGAATGCACAACGCCACCATAATCGACATAATGATGAATTTTTTCATGTCTCTTTCCCTTGCTGATAATTACATTAGCACAGACCTGATTCCCAACGCAACAAGAAAGTAAATACATAAAAAAAACGGGGCGATGCCCCGTTTTTTATTTCAGCACAAAGTGCACACTGTATTGCGGTTTTTTGTCCGCACCCAATGCCGCACGTACGACCTTGTTCGATGCAACCTGAACCGCACGGGTCAGATTGTCGCGGTCTTTGCGTTCGGTCTTGGTCAGGGCATCAATCGCCTTGGTGATTTCGATTTGAATCTGGCGTTTCATGAAACCTGTTTCGTCGGTTTCAAAGATACCCGCACTGGATACCTCTGGCACGCCCTTCAAGAAACCACGTTTGTCGACCGGCAATGTTACAAACACTGCGCCGTTTGATGCGATTTTCTTGCGGTTTTTGTACACTTGGTCGTCGGCACTGCGTTCGGTTTCGCCCTCCATAACGACAAAGCCCGTTTCGATTGTTTCGCAAACGTATGGTTCGGCCCCGTCCGCCAAAGCAATCATTTCGCCATTGTGCACAACCATCATGTGTTTTGCACCGCCACGTTCCATTGCCATTTTACCATTCAACATTTCGTTGATGTAATCACCATGCATTGGCACAGAAACCTGGGGGTGAACCAAGTCATAAAAGCGTTCAAATTCCGGACGCCCCGCGTGACCAGACGCGTGCAGATGGTCTGTATCAAAGATTGTGTGTGTTTTGATACCCATGCGCGCCAGTTTGTTGTACAGGAACGAAACGTCCTGTTCGCGCCCTGGAATAATAATGGAACTGAACAGAACCGTATCGGTTGGCATCAGTTTCATTTCTTTTACGTGACCACGGCACAGACGGGTCAGCATTGCAAACTGTTCGCCCTGTGAACCCGTCAAGAATATTGCCTGTTTTTCCGCTGGCAAATCTTTGATTTCGCTGTGCAGATAAACATCGTCTTTGCCCAGATAGCCAAATTCCATACCCATTTCACGAAATTCCGGCAGACCAACATATGGCACTGGGTTTGGATTGCTGCGTTCTTTGATTGCGGCAACGCGTCCGGCGGCATGTGCGGCCTCTGCAAACATCTTCATACGTGCGATTGAACGTGAATAACCCGTTACGATAACGCGGCCTGGGGCTTCTTGCATCAGGCGTGTAAATGTGTCGCGAACCTGTGTTTCAGTTGTCTGTTTTTCCTGACGTGATGCAGACGTTGAATCAGACATACACGCCAACAGTTTTGGGTCAGACCCAATTTCGCGCAGACGTGCAAAATCCGTTGGTGCTTCAATCGGGTTATCGTCGTTGAATGTCCAGTCGCCCGTGTGCAGGATTTTACCCGCTGGCGTTTTGATAATCAGCATCTGGGCCTCTGGCACAGAATGCGATACGTGGAACGTTTCAACCTCAAACGGGTCTAATTTTAACGTTGCACCGTTATGGTCAAATACGACGATATCCTTTTCAGGGTTGAAATCCATTTCCATACCGCGGAATGTCTGAATCAAGATTTCCGCAGGAAAACGGGTGCAGTAAATTGGCTTTCTGAATTTCGGCCAAATGTATTTCAACGCACCAATGTGGTCTTCGTGGCCGTGGGTAATAACGAAACCGACAACATCCTTTTTGCGCTTTTCCAACCAAGTTGTATCGCAGTACTGAACGTCGCCCGCGCCAATTTCTTCTTCCAGAAATCCCATACCGCAATCAACAACCAGATATTTGCCCTTGTATTTATACAGGTACATGTTCTGGCCGATGTGTTCCAGACCACCCAACGCCATAAAGTATACTTTATCATCGTTGGCATCATTTTCATGTTTGTTCATACCAGAAATCTTGGCGGGCTTTTTCGCGGCCGCGACAACTTTCTTTGGCTTTGCCGCGCGTGCCGGCTTTTTTTCTGCAACCGGTGCTTTTTCGGCTTTCTCTCTAACTTTTACCATAATATAACAATCCTTTTGTTATGTTTAACATTTTCGCACCACCACCACAATCCATTGCCAATAAAGCAACGCTTTATTTGTAGTGAATCTGGTGGCAGTGCAGTTTTAATCCCTATGCGGAATTGATACGTAAGCAATTATAACACAGGGGAAATAGTTTTTCTAATCCAAAAATAATTCGGATTAAAATCCTCTCTCACACATAATATCATAGTGCTTTTTCCCGTAAATGCAAGGGGTAAGTGCATTGTACAAAAAACACACCGCCCGATTGGGCGGCGTGTCTGTATGAAACAAAATCAAATGATTTTAGTTCAAAGCGTCCTTCAATGCCTTGCCAGGTTTGAATTTTGGCTGAGTAGATGCTGGGATTTTAATAGCAGCACCTGTCTGAGGATTGCGGCCTGTTGTTGCTTTGCGTTTTGCTGTTGCAAATGTGCCGAAACCAACCAGACGAACTTCGCCTTTCTTTTTCAGAACTTTTGTTACTGTGTTGATGAAAGAATCCAAGCAAGCGGCAGCAGTTGCTTTTGTAACTTCTGCTTCATTTGCGATTGCTTCAATCAATTGCATTTTGTTCATGTGTTTCTCCTTTCAATAATTTTTCTAAGGTGTCCGACAGTTCCAAGGCAATGCCTGTGAAATATTCCGCAGGATTGCGCCACTTTTTAACTGACCACAACCGCAAGTGCTTGTATTCCACGGACATTGCCCGTACTGCTTATACGAATCGTAGAGAATTGGGGGCTTTAAGTCAAGAGTATATTTAATTTTTTGAAAATTTTATATTTGTTGACAAAAATGATAAAAATCAGTTGTGAACCGCGCTGGCCCGCACGGCGCGTGCCCCCGGCGTGTTATTGTCGCACAGAATATACGAACTGGTGCTGCCCGTCAGGTGTACCTCGCGAAAATGATTCGGGGTCAACGCCATCATCAAAACTATCACGCCGGCCCAGAACCACATCTTGGTAAATGCCCATGGGTTCTTGAAACTCTCGCGCTTGAAAGAATCCTTTAACAAATTCTGGTACAGTGCCCAACCCCAACTGAACATCAGTATCATTGCGGCAAACAAAAATCCGATTGTGATTGAACGGGTAAATGGCATCAGTGCGCGGGCAACCGCGTCCCACGTGCCGCTGGCCACTGGACAAACATACAGCACATTTGCCGCCATGGATTCGGGTACGGCGACGGGCGTGCTGGCCCCAAATTGCAAATCAAACGACGTTATCAGCACAATCGCCGTCAGCATTACAATCGCAAATAACATCGTTGGTTTCATAATCTCTGCATTCCCTTTATATTCTTATTATATCATAAATAACTAATAAATTGCAATTTCAGAAACATTGAATTACTATTTATTACATGTTCGGGAAAAAGTACAATCTTGTTGTTGGTTTGACCACATTTGATGTGAATATGCTGCGCATATCTGTGCCGACGTTGGGCAAACTGGGCAAAAAGTTTCTGCTGATTGTGCATAATGATAATCCAACCGTAACCGTCACCCGTCGCCAGATTCGCAAATTGGGCTATCGTGGCGATGTTCGTATTATAAACAGTGCGGAAAACGTGGGTACATTTATGGCACGTATGGCGATTGTTGCTGCCGCATTGCGTGATGCGCCATCGGCAGAATGGATTGTGTTCTGTGACGATGATGATATTTTAACAGATATTGATATTCCACGCGTATCGCCCGATAATTTCGCCGTGGTGCGTAATATGGCGGTGGTGCGCCATCGCGTGTCCGACCTGTTGCGTGTTATGCGCGACGCGACCGATATCACGATTGATGACGAAAACGTCGTTCTGGTGCGTCCGCATATGGGATTCGTCGGTACGCCGATACGTATCAGTGCACTGGCGGGGCTGATGTCGGTGCTGCACGGTGCGATTGATGATATTCGCCGTATTGATGACGATATGGACTATTGCCCGCCGTACGACGCGATAATGTGGACAATGCTGAACACGTATGTACGATTCGTGAACCTTGATGCCGTGCCTATTTATATGGACAGGGTGGGGTACGTTGCAATCAAATTGGACACCGCGACAATTAAATATGGCCGCGCAGGCATGCCGGCACGTGCCGCACGTGATCATTATGCCCGCGCGGTTGCACGTTTTGATGCGGTCTTGCGCGCGGCATTGGCCGCCCCTGTGGGGCACGATAAATAATTTTTCATATTACTTTTTTTGAACAAATATGTGTTGCAAGGGGGCAATAATATTTATAGAATTGCACCGAAATTCAATGGGGAAAAACAATGAAATATAATGAAATAAGAAAAACTTTTTTGGATTATTTTGAATCGCATGGTCATAAAATCGTGCCGTCTGCATCTCTGATTCCAAACGACCCAACGTTGTTGTTCACGGTCGCCGGTATGGTTCCATGGAAGGGGATTTTGCAGGGCGCAGAACCCGCATTTGCGCCACGTGTCGCAGACGTCCAGAAATGTATTCGTGCTGGTGGTAAACACAACGATTTGGACGAGGTTGGCTTTGACGGTCGTCACCATACATTCTTTGAAATGGTGGGCAACTGGTCTTTTGGTGATTATTTCAAGGCCGGCGCGATTGAAATGTCGTGGGATTTGCTGACAAACGTATTGAAACTTGATCCCGCGAAATTGCGCGTAACCACACACACATCTGACGAAGAGGCCACCGAACTGTGGCGCAAAATCGCCGGCAAAGAGGCAATTCGCTTGGGCGATCACGATAACTGGTGGTCGGCGGGCGATACCGGCCCATGTGGCCCATGCACAGAAATCTTTTATGATTTCGGCGATGGTATTGCAAACGATGATGACCGCTGGGTTGAAATTTGGAATGACGTGTTTATGCAGTTTGATCGTGATGCAAACGGCAATCTGACGCCACTGCCAAAACAGAACGTTGATACCGGTGGTGGTCTGGAACGCTGGGCGGCAATGATGCAGGGCAAAACAGATAACTATGATACAGACCTGTTCGTGAACCTGAAACGCGCGGTCAGCGATGTAACCCACGTCGCTGAAACGCCTGAAAACGTTTCCAGTTTCAAGGTTATTACCGATCACTTGCGCGCGGTTGGCTTTGCGGTTGCTGATGGTGTAATTCCATCTAATACCGATCGCGGTTATGTAATTCGTCGTATATTGCGTCGCGCGATGCGACATGGCCAGTTGTTGGGGCATCGTGGCGCGTTACTGTCGGAATTGTACCCAGCATTGGTTCGCGAAATGGGCGATGCGTACCCAGAATTGGCACGTGAACAGTCCCGCGTGGTTGAAATCATTCGCAACGAAGAAAATGCATTTGCAGATATGTTGCAAAATGGTATGAAGTTGCTGGAAAACGAATTGCCAAAATTGAACAACAATGTGTTGCCTGGGGATGTAGCATTCAAACTGTTTGACACATACGGTTTCCCATTGGATTTAACGCAAATGATTTTGCGTGACAGAAAAATTGATGTTGATGTCGCTGGGTTCGAACGCGCGATGACCGAACAAAAGGAACGCAGTCGTGCCGACACCAAGGGAACGCGTACATTGTGGGAATCCCAGAATTTACCAGCAACCGACGACAGTGCAAAATATGTGCCAAACGCAGAAATGGAATCAACCGTTCTGGGGATTCTGCGCGATGGCGAATTTGTTAAATCGGCCAACGCCGGCGACGCGGTAGAGGTTGCGTTGGACAAAACAAATTTCTATGGCACACAGGGCGGTCAGGTTGGCGACAGTGGTGAAATTCTGCGCGATGACGCATCTGTCATGACCGTGACCGAGGCCGCACGTGCTGACAATGTCGTTATTCACAAGGGTACATTGACCGGCAACCTGTCGGTTGGCGATACGGTGAAAACCGCAATCAACTCATCTGTTCGTGCCCAGACCACACGCGCACACACCGCAACACACCTGTTGCAGGCGGCGTTGCAGCACGTTTTGAACCAAGATGTGCACCAGCGTGGGTCAAAGGTTTCGCCTGATTCCGTACGTTTTGACTTCTCGTTCGGGCGCGCAATGACCGATGCGGAAAAGAAAGCGGTCGAAGATTTGGTGAATCAATGGATTGCGGCCGATATGCCGGTTACCCACGAAGAAATGTCGCTGGATGCGGCACGTGCCAAGGGCGCAACGGCACTGTTCAATGAAAAATATGGCGACACGGTCAAGGTTATTACGGCTGGTGATGTATCGTGTGAATTATGTGGTGGAACACATGTATATCATACGGGCGAAATATTAAAGGCACGTGTGAACAAAGAAAAATCCATCAGCAGTGGTATTCGTCGTATCACAATGTCTGTTGGAACATTGGCAGAATAAAAAACGGGGCATCGCCCCGTTTTTTTTATCCCCCTCCCGTGTGGGGGTGTCGCACGCAAGTGCGACGGGGAGGCTACTAGTCAGTGATATAGTGATTCAGTGATTTAGTTTTATAATACTTGTACATATCATTTGAACTTTGCACTTTGAACTCTGAACTTTACACTAACCCATCACGGCACAGATTCGCAAACACCGGCGCATCCAATCCCAACATTGGAATCAAAACGCTGGGGCGGGCATCAATAGTGATATTGCGTGTTGTCACAACGCCATCTGTTATTGTCTTTGCCACCGCGCTGGGTAAATCGCCGCGCCCAATGCACGACGACAGATACACAAAGCATTCGTCATTGTCGCCCAGGTTTTGAATTGCCAACTCCCGTGCAAAAATGTTCAGGGTAACGTCGGCCTTGGACGCGTCTTTTGTCCATGGACTGCCGCCACCAACAGGGCACGCGGTTGAATAAAAATCACACGCCAATTTGCGTCCTGTTATACCGCAGTCGGCAATTGACGCGTGATATGTATATCGTCCCGTGCCGTTGATAATTATGTGCCGTGGGCGCGCGCCCAATGTGCGCACGACAAAATCTGTTAAATCAGTGTCACGTAACATCGGAATTGCAACAATCGCGGTGTCAATCGTGCCATCGTCGTCCAACGTGATTTGTGTTTTGATGTCCAGCCCCAGCGTGTCTGATTCGCGCGCCAACCCGTACAGTGCGCGGTTTAATTTCCGTGCCAGATACAGTTCGCGATTTATATGCCCCGTGCCCCGACACGCGTACCCCACAAAGACCCCTTGGTCGCCCCAACCATTGCGCATCACGCCACGGTTGATGTCGGGTGATTGAACACCAATCATATTTATGATTTCAATTTGGTCGGGGTTGATTGTGCAGTCGCCCCACCGCGTGGCATAGTCGCGCGTGTAACCGATTTCCGCCAACGCGTCAATCACGTATGTCCGCACGTTGTCCAGTTTAACGTGCCCTGTGATTTCGCCGCCCAGTGCGACGATGTTGTTTTTTATCATGACCTCGACCGCGTATTTTACGTGCTGGTCTTGTTCAATCATTCTGTCCAAAATATAACTGGAAATATAGTCGGCAATTTTATCAGGGTGTCCAAGCGACACCGCTTCCGCAGTTTTCTGCATTTTTTCACTCCTTGTTTAGTCCGCTGTTGTGGGACAAGTCAGGTTAAATCCACATCGACGCCACCGTTATTGGTAACGCCGATATAATATTTTATCTTTGTGCGCAAAAAGTCAAGTAACAAAAAATACTTTACATGGTTTTCAATATTTTTTAATATTGCACTGTCAACAACAAAGGAAGGAAAAATGGCACAAAAAACAGTTAAAAAGACACCTGCAAAGAAAGTTGCAGCGGTCAAAAAAGCACCTGTGAAAAAGACAGTTGCCGCGAAAGTTGCACCTGCTAAAAAAACAGTTGCCAAGAAAGCAGTTGCTAAAAAAGCAACCGCCCCAGAATTGAAACCAGTTATCGTCGCTGCCCCAGAAACACACGAATGCGGCTGTGGCAAGAATTGCCCATGCGGCTGCAAATGTGGTTGCCGTGGCGTTCGTTTCTTCAAGAAATTCGTTGTCATTCTGATTGTGTTTGCGTTGGGTTTTGTCGCGGCAAAAATGTGCTGCGGTGGCCCACGTCCAAAATTCGTTAACGGCTGCATGGACGTTGCGTCCGTTAAATGCCCAAAATTGCAAAACGCATTGCCAATGATGGATATGGACAACGACGGCTGCATTACCAAGGCAGAGTTCAAGGCGTTCAAGCACCAGATGCGTCGCGCCGCAGTTGAACAAGAAGTTCAATCTGAAATCGCAGAATAAAAAACGGGGCATCGCCCCGTTTTTTATCAGAACATAATACACATTTTTAATAATAACAATCTTCACTGAATTCGTATTGTCCTGTTGGGTCTGACAGTTTTGACCCAGATGGCAAGTAACAATCGCCTATTTGTGTTGCACCGGCATCAGGGGTTGTGCCTTGGATGGTGTCGAATGTAGGACAACGTACACAAACTTTTGGATTGCTTGCCGTTGGATTGCCATAATACCCCCGCGCGCAACGATATGAATACTGCCACTCTGTATTACACTCACCAGAGCCCAAGTCATCTTCACAAGAGAAAAACCCCGCCATTTCTGTACCGCAATCATCGCTACATATGCTTTCCCAATCATAGACCCACGTATTACAATTACCTACACCATCACACGGCATATAACAGTTATATGTCTTGGTACCACATTTACACGTTCCATATCCACACGCGAAAGCACCTTTTGATGCATTCCATACGAAATCATTGCATTCGCTGCCCGCGGGACAATATGGTACGGCATATGCAGGAATAACACTGCATGCCAATATCAATGCGACCAATAAAAATTTTCCGCTCATATTCTATATCCTCCAGATTTTTCCAAATGAAAAACCACCAGTTTTCACAGGTGGCCAGGAGGTTGAGAACAATCTTACGAATTGTGTCGTGTATTTGTATATTTCACGAGCCCTCCTGACCGAAATCAGGAGATGATTTGTCATTACAACGGTTAAAAGACGCCACAATTCGCGTGCGTTTTCAACACTGTAACGCGTAAGCAGAGGTTCTCACACCCCATCGTTGAAACACCCAACGACATCAAAATTATATGAGCTTTATAAAATAAAAACAAGTGGAAAAAGTTTGTGCGCCGATGGCGCGACTTTATTTACTAGATTGCCACGCATCGCTACGCTCGCTCGCAATGACAGAGATTCCAACTCTTTTGTCATTGCGAACGTAGTGAACCGAAAATACCATCCGTAATTACGCACTCTCTCGACCACCCCGTCCTGCGGACACCCCTCCAATGGAGGGGAACTTAAAAAGTTCTGTCATTCCGTGGCCCGACCACAAAAATCTATTATCTATGCTCTATTATCTATGCTCTAAAAAACACGCCATTGGCGTGTTTTTTATTTCCCTTTCAAGATTCTGGCTTTGTTTTTATCCCATTCGCGCTGTTTTATGGTTTCGCGTTTATCGGCGCGATTTTTCCCATAACCAATACCCAACAATACCTTTAATTTCCCGCGATTGTTAAAATACAGTTTCAGTGGAACAATCGTTGCACCACGTTCCTGTAATTTGCCAATTAAACGGTTTATTTGCGCACGATGCAATAACAGTTGGCGCGGGCGACGTTCATCAAAATTCACAATGCGTGCCGCCGTCGGCAATTTCTGAATTTCTATGCCCGCCAAGTATAAATCCGTGCCGCGACGCTGGACAAACCCATCAACAATCGTTACCAATCCATAGCGAACGGATTTGATTTCTGCGCCCGTCAGGGAAATGCCGGCCTCGATAGTGTCGGTAATAGAATAACTGAATCGCGCCTTGCGATTTTCAGAAACTTGGCCAAATTTAATAATACTTCTGCGTGTCATAGTACGTCTATTTTACATCATGTTTTGCAAATTGCAAATCGCCACGCATGCGCGGGTACAAATTATACGTATTTTGTTCCAAAATTGGGGCAATTTGTTCCAATGTCAGCCCATGAATATCCGCCAAAACGCGTGCGGTTTCCACCACCATAAATGGTTCACATTGTTTGCCACGATATGGCACAGGGGCGCAAAAAGGGCTGTCTGTTTCAATAACCAATCGGTCGGTTGGAATCTTTGCAAATGTTTCGCGAATTTCAGCAGCGTTTTTGAATGTCAAAATGCCACTGGCAGAAAAATAGAATCCGCGGTTTAACATTTCGCGTGCCATGTCCCATGAACTGGTGAAACAATGCATAACACCACGAATATTATCGCGCAGAATGTCCAGCGTGTCGTGTTCTGCGTCGCGTGTATGAATTGCCACAGGCAAATCGTATTCCCGTGCAATATCCAGTTGTTGCGCAAACAATTTAATTTGTGCGTCGCGCGTATCGCCACCACATTCGTGGTAATCCAGTCCGATTTCACCCACACCCACCACACGCGGATTGGTCAATACATCGCGTGTCAAGAAATTTGCCGCATTTGTGCCGTGATATTCAGGGTGAATGCCAATCGTTGCCCAAATATTGTCATGCGTGTTCGCAATTTGCACTGCGCGCGCAATGTCCGCTGGGTCGGCGGTTGGACAAATTATTTTTGAAACGCCTGCGTCTGCGGCACGCGCAATCACGGCATCTAAATCACCCGACACGTAATTGTCGGTCAAATGACAGTGTGTATCTATAAGCATTTTTTGATATCCAATATAATTTTGAACAGTGCGGTTTCAGGTTCCAAATTGACGTCACGTATACTGTTGATTGTGCGTGTTGCGTCCGAATACATGTCCGCTAAACCAAAATGTGCAATCGCGTCCAGCAATATACCGTACAACGCCGTGTCTGCCGCCAGTCGTCGCGCAATCGTCATAAAATCCACAGAATTAGATTGTGGATTTTCCAGTGTTTCTATTAAATCTTCGTATATGGCATCGCCCCCCGTACTTTTCAGTGCAGCGATTTTGCCGAAACTGCCATTGGCCAATTTTAATGTTTCGGTGCTGATTTGTTCATCGGGAATAAAGTGCGCGCACAGTTGACGCATTTGGTCAATGGTCAGTGGGCGCATTTTTTCCACGCGGGCGCGCGAACGAATGGTCGGCAATGTATTTGCCAACTGGTGCGCCACGACCAAGAACAAAACCTTGGCCGGTGGTTCTTCTAATAATTTCAGAATCGCATTCGCGGCATTTGTGGTCAATTCGTCTACAGAATCAATCAGCACAACGCGCCATTCGCCCGACATAGACGACATTTGCATTTTATCAATAATGTTGCGCACGGTATAAACCGAAATGGATTTCATATCGGGCTTTGGATTGCCGTCTTTGTCAATATTGTGCGCTGAATCAATTACAAAGAAATCCCCAACATTACCGTATACCATACGTGCGATTTTGTACGCCATTGTTGCCTTGCCAATGCCGCGCGGCCCCGCCAACATCCACACGGGATGCACAGGATACTGGTCGCGGTTTTGCCATGCATCAATAAAGTGTTGCATCACGTCATTATGCCCAACCAAAATATTGGAATCGGCTGGTGCAGGGAAAGTATATAAAACCGGTTTTTTTCTTGGTGGCATGCGAGTATCCCTAGTTGATTCCAAATAATACCGATATGTTTCTGATTACACGGCCAAAGAACTGTGTCTTGGACACTTTGTTTTGGGCAATCAATGGGGTGCGCGCAATAATACGTCCGTCACGTTCAACCAATACTTCGCCCAGCACATCGCCCGCCGCAATCGGGGCAGGGTGTGGGTCATCATACCGTGCCAAAACGCGAATGCCCGCCATAGTTTGTTTTTTTGGCAATGTAATTGCAAAATCCTTGGCCACTGTACCAATCACAAATTTTTCACGCCCATACCACACGGGCACTTTTGCGATTTTGTCGCCCGCACGAAAGAATACGTGATTCTTGGTTGTTTCGTAACCATAGTTCAGCAGTTTTTTCATCTCGGCCGCCAAGGCATCGTGCCCCTTGCCGTTAAAGCCGTTTATAACGCCAATCAGGCGACGCCCGCCAACACGGCTGCTGGCCACCATGCCATAGCCACCTTCGGCGGTATGACCGGTTTTCAGTCCGTCCGCACCCGCCATAATAAACAGCAGTTTATTATAGTTCAATGTGTGTGTGCGTCCCCATTCGCGACACCAGTCGGTCTGGTGTTCGGCAAATTCAAAACGCTTGGTTGCAAACATAGGATAAATGTCTGGGTAATCGGCAATGATGTGCGTGGCCAATGTTGCCAATTCGCGACTGGTCATCAAATTGTTAGGGTCGGGCAACCCACTGGCATTACCAAATGTCGACAGTGGCATACCGATTGCGCGTGCCTTTTTCGCCATTAAATCCGTAAATGCAATTTCAGACCCCGCCAGTTTTTCCGCCACAACCACCGACGCATCGCCACCCGACAGTACAATCAGCCCCAAAATCAAATCGCGCACAGACACGGTCTGGCCCGCGGTCAGGCAAATCTTGCTGGCGGGATACCACAGCGGGTTCTTGTAATCGGCATTCTGGCTGACGGGCAATCTGTCGTCCATGGTCAGACGGCCGGCCTTGATTTCATCAAACAGTACGGTCAGCGTCATCAATTTTATCATTGACGATGGCGGCATCAATGTGTCCGCATTCTTGGCCACAATTTCCGTGCCGGAATCATAGTCGACCAGAAACGCCGAACGCGCGCGTGTTGAAAATTCGGCATTTGCCGCGGTTGAAATCAGTGAAAGTATAATTGCGAATATTTTCTTGTTCATGATGCCATGATACTAGCAAGAATATCGCCCGTTGCCAACAAATTTTTATGCCACGTGCGCAATAAATTCGTCGCCATTGATATCAGTCAACAAAACGTCGCAAACTGTGCGCGCTGGAATCGCATCGCCAACTATTTTTACCGAGATATCGTGCGGATCGCGCGCCATATTTTTCTCTTCGACCAGAACTTTGACGGTTTTACCGATTTGTTGGCGCATAAATTCCTGTTTGTTGGCATTTGCCGCATCGGTTATGATTTTTACGCGTTGTTTGCTGGTGTTGTGCGGAACTTGGTCGGGCATGGTTGCCGCAACCGTATCAGGCCGTGGGGAAAAAGGAAACGCATGAATCTTTATCGGGCGCGTCGCGCGCACCAATGCCAGTGTGTCCGCAAAGTATTCTTCGCTTTCCCCTGGGAAACCACAGATAATGTCCCAGCTGAACGTAATACCATCGCCCGCTGCGGCGGCAATTCTACGCACCATTTCCGCATTGTGACGGCGGCGCATCGCGCGCAGAATGGCATCACACCCCGATTGCATGGACAAATGCAGATGCGGCATCATACGTGGTTCGTTGTGCATTAAATCAATCAGTTTGAAAATCTGGGGCGACGCCGGATCCATTGACGACAGGCGCAACCGCTGAATTTCCGGCACATCACGCAGTAATTGTGCGCATACGTCTGAAATCAGCATGCTATCGCGTGCATACGACGCCGTGTCAACACCCGTCAGGACTATTTCGGTAAAACCGCGCGCCACGGCGGTGCGGGCATCGTTCAAAATATCGGCGTACGCAAACGAAACAGATGGCCCACGCAGCGCGCGCGTGATACAGTATGTGCATTCGTGGTTGCAACCGTTTTGAACCTGAATAAATTGCTTGGACAGGGCACTGTCACCGTGCGTAAAGTTCGCCACGCGCGGGTTATCAAAATGACATGGCGCGTCCGCCAATGCGGTCAGGTACGCCGACAGGTGCATTTTGTCGCGATTATCAACAACGATTGCATTTGGAATCTGTAAAAACAGGTCTGGGTTGCGTGTGGCGGCACACCCCGTGACAAAAATAGGGACGTTTGGATTTTCGCGTGCGATTTTACGAATGGTCTGGCCCGATTGACGCTCGGCCTCGGCCGTGACGGCGCAAGTATTGACAACAATGGCGGCGGGCATGGCGCGCGCCAGCATTTCTTGAATCTTTTCTGATTCCAATGCGTTCAATCGGCAACCCATGGACAGGGTCACAATGTTATTTTTATTATTTTCTGCTTGCATTTTGTACGTCCTTGGGGCATTATAGCGTGGTTAAAAACGATTTCAACAAAGGATTTTATGATGGCCCGTACCACAAATTCAGATACATTACCATTTGTAGAAAGCCGTTATGAACTGGGAATGTTGGCGTCCCAGCGTGTTCGCGACTTGAACGGTGGCGCAACACCTGTGGTTGATAAAAACGACGACAAATTGACGGTTGTTGCACTGCGCGAAATTGCCAGTGGCAAATTGGACGTGAACAATGTTCGTCACGAATTTATTCAGTCGTACAAAGATACCCCAGCGGTCGAATCTGGCGAAGAATCGTTGGAGGTTGGCGCAACCGAAGATCCATTGTTGCGTGAAATTGATGCAGAATTGGAAAACGCGTTGGTTGATGAACCTGTTGACCCACAACAGACCGAAACCACAGCGGATTTGTCTGCTGAATAATTCAGACCCAGAAATCCGGAGACGTCGCATAGTTGGTCTAGTGCGCTACATTGGAAATGTAGTATACCGGCAACGGTATCAAGGGTTCGAATCCCTTCGTCTCCGCCAGTATAATTCCCCTCCGACGGAGGGGTGTTTTTATGCGCCGCATAAAAACGGGGAGGGTTTTTACATGGCTGATTTTGAAAATTGCATTTCTGTGCAATTTGTGGTATAATGTCTGCATCAATCGGACGGCGCGTTGCTGTCCATTTTTTTATTGTCCCGCATCACGCGGGATTTTTTTACGTAATCAAAAGGAAAAAACATGAAAATGCCAAAAGTTCTGCAACAATTAGTATCGTCGCCAAAATACGCCGACAAGTATAGCGCGGAATATGCGCGAGCAACAAAGTATTTTGAATTGTTGTACCCAGGGACAGTTCCATTTGACAGCACGGGTAAAATGATTCTTCCGGAATACGACATGACATTAGACGAATTTGAGAAAGCACAAAGACAGATAGAAACTGATTTTGAAGAGTACAAGCAGGATGCGGAAGAAGACATATTAGAAGAATATGGCGAATATTTTGAGAAATTGGGAATAAATTTTGATATAAATAGCTATGTCGTTCAAGATGAATTTATCGTAGTAAAAGTGTTATATCCAATAAATATTGTAATAGACAGAGAGTTGATTTTTTATGATTTGCAAATACCTGAGATACGAAAAAGAACAAAAATATGGCGATGGCACAGCGAATATACAGAAAGCACATGCCAAGAGTGCGGGGCGATGGATAACGCAATTTTCTTATCTGAAGACGAAATACCCCAAATACCTAGACATCCAAATTGCAAATGTTACATCACAGAAGATACAATAGATGGGTCAGGAAATACAATTTCTAGTAAAAAATATATAGAACAAGAGGAAGGGAAGGCGAGCGAAATGCAAATCAGCGATAACGGATTAAACAAACTGAAACAGTTAGAGGGGGCGGTTAAAATCGCCGGTCGGCATGTTATTTATGACGATGCAACGGGACGGCCCATTGCACCAAATGCGCCATTACCACGTGGTGCAACCATTGGTTATGGCCACCTGATAAAAAGCAGCGAAAATTTCACGGGCGGGCTGACAGAGCGCGCGGCAACGGAATTGTTGCGCCAAGATGTCAGAACCGCGCAACGCGCCGTTCAAAACAGTATAACGGCAAACCTGACACAAAACCAATATGATGCACTGGTAATGTTGGCATATAACATAGGTGCACAGAACTTTTCTGAATCAACCGTGGTTAAATATATAAACAATCCAGATTTTCATAGTGCGGTGTACCCAAATTTGGAATCCGCATGGCTGGCATGGAATAAATCTGGCGCACAAGAGATGTTGGGTTTAAGTAACCGTAGGCGGCAAGAATTTGAGTGGTTTAGTAAATAACGTCTAATCTTTTTGTGAAATAGCATATAAAAGCTGTTGAGTATAGGTTTTTATTAGCTCAAGTTCCGCTGTTGCTGCATTTATTCCAGCTATTGTTCCGCAATCAGGTACACAAGTGTCGGTATCTTGCATAATACGAGCAACTTTAGTCGCGGCATAGATAAAATTATCAAACTCTGACTTCATTTGTTGTTGGCTCTTTGCGTATTCAGCATCGATTATCTCGTTTGCAACGGTTGTATAACATTTTTTTTGCTCATCAATAATTTGTACAATTTGTACAGTAGACACGGCTTTTTCTTGTGCCGTGTTTGCGCTGGTATCACACTTTTGAAACTGTTCCTGATAAATTAAAGCAGAATTTGCCGCTGCATTTGATACGATTGGGTATATTGTGCTGACCAGAATGAATAAAATTGAAACGATGTTTTTCATATGTGGTATTGTATTTCAAATGATACGTTGTCGTCAATTCAAATATATCAAATATTGGCAATGGCGCAGAACCCCTTGACTTTTATGCAATTTTTATATACGGTTGCATGGGTATACAAACAGGATTAAAAGCATGCATAAAATTTGGAACAATTTGAAATCGTTCATTAAAAACGACAATCCCCAGACACGTATCAAATGGTCACTGTATGGTCGCGTATGGCGTGAAATCGGTCGTGCGAACTGGAAATGGTTGCTGGCGGGTGTTATCTGTACCACGATTGCTGCCGCGGCCGAGGGGTTCTCGATTACACTGGTAAAAAAGGTTATTGACCAAGGGTTCATTGAAAAGAACATGGAATCCTTGTTTGTGATTGGCCTGCAAATCATCGCTGCATTTGGTGCAAAAGGGCTGTTCACGTTTATGAAGACATTGGCAATGACGCACGCCGGTTTGATGGGGGCAACCACATTGCGTCGCAAACTGTACCGTCATATGTTAAAGCAGCCAATGGGCTATTTCAGCAAGACGCACACCGGCGATTTAATCAACTATTTCACGGGTATGGCCAGTGCGGTTTTGTCATTGGTAACCGATACCGTTATCAAGATTGTTCATAACACTGCGACAATCATCATGATGGTCGGTCTGATGGTGTGGTACGCGCCCCAGATGACGGCGGTGCTGTTGTTCCTTGTTCCTGCGGTGGTTGTTCCATTGACCATTATCACACGCAAGCGCAGAAAGATTGCCCGTAATACATTTGGCGCGGACGCATCGTCCATCACACAAATCAGCCAGAGTATCGAAGGGGTCAAGACCATTCAGGCGTTCTGTGCCGAAGATAAAGAACAGCAGAACATGAATACCATCGAAGACAGACGTGTTTCATTGGGTATGCGTCAGGCAACCTTGTCCGGTATGCAGAGCCCGATTTTAGAGGCGATGATTTCCGTCGGTCTGTTTATGGCGTTGATGTCGGGCGGCTATTTTATCGCCAATGGTTCGATTTCAACCGGTGATTTCGCGGCATTCTTGCTGGCGTTGACCGCGGCGTATCAGCCGGCAAAGTCACTGACCAACGTCAATGGCGGTATTCAAACCGGTCTGATTGCGGCGGAATCATTGTTTGAATTTTTGGACACTAAACCAGAATTGACAGATGCCTCAGATGCGGTTGATTTACAGAAAGCACCAATGAATGTTTCTTTGGAACACGTATCGTTTGGTTATGACCGTGTCGATGGCGAAATTCTGCGTGATGTATCACTGGGTGTGCCGGCGGGTAAAACATGTGCGCTGGTTGGCCCATCGGGTGGTGGTAAAACCACAATCTTTAATTTGTTACAGCGTTTCTATGACACATGGGGCGGGGCGGTTAAAATCAACGGTCGCGACATCCGGTCATACACACTGCATTCATTGCGCAATAACATCGCGACGGTGTCCCAAGATGTGTTCTTGTTCGCGGGCACAATCGCCGACAATATCAAATACGGCTGTCCAAATGCCACCATGGCCCAGGTCAAGGCCGCCGCACGCGCCGCGAATGCACACGATTTTATTATGACATTCCCAAATGGGTATGAACAAAACGTCGGTGAACGTGGTTCGGCATTGTCTGGTGGCCAGAAACAGCGTATTGCAATCGCACGCGCAATTCTGAAAGATGCACCAATATTGCTGTTGGACGAAGCGACATCGGCACTGGATACGGAAAGTGAAAAACTGATTCAACAGGCATTAAAAGAACTGATGCGTGGTCGTACGACATTCGTTATTGCGCACCGTTTGACGACGATTTTAGATGCCGACATTATCTGTGTTGTTAAATGTGGCCAGATTGTCGAACGCGGTACGGATGCAGAATTGTCCGCCCGTGACGGTGAATACAAGAAACTGAAAGATATTCAGTTCAGAAAGGTCACGGAAAAACCTGAAGATTGTCCAGCAGAATAGTGAACAAACGGGGCTACGCCCCGTTTCTTATTCCCCGCCCACGGAGGGGTGTCGCACGCCAGTGCGACGGGGAGGGTTACTGTTTAGTGACTGACAAAGTGAATATGGTCGCCGAATGGCGCACTTTTTTATTCACTGGATTGCCGCGCATCGCTTACGCTCGCTCGCAATGACAGAGATTCTAGCTCTTTTGTCATTGCGAGTGTAACGAAGCAATCCAGTAGATAATGTCGCGCAGCGCGCACATCACTTTATTTCAATTCAGAAATCGTATCGGCGATTTTATAGGACAGTTTTGCAATCAACTTGCTCTGTGTGGCGACGATTGCGTCATAGTCCGGCGCGCCCGATGCATCGTGTGGGGTCGGCGCGGTGAATGTATTCTTTTTCTGAACCATCACATCGCCACGATCGTTTGTAATCAACCACCACGCCGCCATTGTGATATCACCATTTTCAACCGTATCAAATCGCACAAATTCAATCGACACATTGTATTTCGCGGCCTTGCGCGTGCCAATGCGTGACGGGCGTGCGCTGATATTCTTTGCGTACATATTCATGTTTTCAGAAATCACCACGGGCAGGGCGGCATCCAGATTTTCAATCCAGCGGTCAAATTCCGCCAATGTGATTTCCGTTGAATCATTGTGACGCACAACCATCTGGGGGCGCGCAACCGATTGCGGCACAGAAACCGTGTCAATGGCGATGTTTGTAACGGTCGACGGGCCGCGTGTCTGGGACGCAACAGTCGGCGTTGTCAGGCCATAAAAACGCGATTGTGGACTGGTATGGCCACCAAAGCAACCCGCCAGTGCCAAACATGCGGTGGATACGACCAAAATTTTGCTTTTCATCAATAACCTCCTTTGCCTTTCAGTAATGCTTCGGGGTGACGTTCCAAGTAATCACTCAGTCGTGACACCGCCTGTGCGGCGTCGCTGACGTCGCGAATCATTTTGTTCAAATCGGTAATGCTGGTCGATACCGGTTCGCCCAACGCATTTACAACGCGGTTGATTCCCGCCACCGCCGTGGTTGTCTGTTGCAACAGTTCCGGAATTGTCTGGTTCAGGTTTTGCAACAATGCGTTGGTATTGTTCGAGATGTCTTGCAATGGAATTTTTTGCAGATTCTGGGACAATTCGTCGAATATCGACGGCACGGTTGGAATTTCTGGATCATTGATTCCGTACTTTTTCGCCAAGAATTTCGCCGGATATTGCGGGTAAAAATCCAATTCAATCATCATTTGTCCGGTCAAGACACTCTGGCTTTGCAGTTTCCCTTTTAACCCGTGCGCAACCAGCGCGTCCAGCCATTTCGTGTCGCCCACAGAATCCACCGCGGCCTGTGTTGCACTGGTCACAACCTTTGGATCAAAAGTGATATATACCGGAATGATAATTTTATCTTCGCTGTTCGGCATCAGTTGAATCCTTTCAACCTTGCCCACGGGGACACCACGAAAATACACCTGTGACCCAACGGACAGCCCGCTGACCGATCCTTCGAAAAACAATACGGGTGTCATTTCGTTGCGGGTCAATCGCCCACCGAAAAAGAACCCCAGTGCCGCGATAATCAGTACCAGTCCAAATACCATGAATGCGCCGACCGCGCGTTTGTTTGGTTTTAACATTTCTGCCCCTTTGTGTTGCCGCGTGTCAAAAATTCAATGATTTCGCGGTTCTTGGTTGTTGCCAATAATTTCTGTGGTGCGCCGCGTCCCGCAATGGAATGCGTCGCCGCATCGATATAGATAGAATTTGTCGCAATGGACATAATTGAATCCAATTCGTGTGTCACCATCACGATTGTCGTGCCAGCACGATTGATATGCACAATTAAATCGTCCAACTGCTTTGATCGTATTGGGTCAAGGCCCGCCGACGGTTCATCAAAAAACACGATTTCTGGATTTAACGCCAACGCGCGCGCCAATGCCGCACGCTTTATCATGCCACCACTGATTTCCGTCGGGTATAAATCGCGCGCATCGGTCAGTCCCACCAGTTCCAGTTTTTCCGCCACGCGTCGTGCAATCTGTTGCGATGACATTTTCGTCTGCAATTCCATGGGCAGGGCAACATTTTCCCCAACCGTCATTGATGAAAACAACGCGCCCGATTGGAACGATATGCCAAACGTTTCCAGAATTTTATTTCGCGTCGCACCGTCCGCCCGCCACAGGTCGGTGTTACCCACCATAACAACCCCGCTGTCTGGCTGTTTCAGACCAATCAGGGTTTTCATAATCGTGCTTTTACCACTGCCGCTGCCACCCATAATGACGAATATGTCGCCACGATTGACGGTAAATTCAATGTCACGCACGATAACACGCGGGCCATACGCGATGGTCAAATTCTGGGCTGTGATAAAAGGTTCGCCGTTTTTACGCATTTCGTTTATATGTCCAACCAATTAAATATCAGTGTCAGAACCGCCGTGACAACGATACACCACACAATACTGTACACCACCGCACGCGTTGTCGCGCGCCCAATTCCATCGGCACTGCGTTGCGTGTTCAGACCGCAATAGCACCCGCAAATCGCAATGACCCAACCGTACACCCAACCGTGCAACACACCGATTGCAAAGTTGTTAAATGTAATCCATTCAAATGTCATTTTCCAATATTCGGTCATGGACACATTCATCAGTGTCATCGCAATGCACGCGCCACCCAATATTCCAACAATGTCCGCAATGATGGTCAGTATCGGCATCGTAATCGTCAACGCCAGCACGCGTGGCAACACCAAAAAATCCATCGGTCGTACGCCCATCGTGCGCAATGCATCGATTTCCTGATTTACCTGCATAGAGCCGATTTCGGCGGCATATGCCGCACCAGTGCGCCCCGACATAATAATACCAGTCATAATCGCCCCCAAAATACGCGTTGTTGCAATCGCCAACAGGGCGGCAACATAAATTTCCGCACCAAACATTTCCAACTGCATCACACCGACAAAGGCGATAATGACACCAATCATAAAACTGATTAAACATGCAATCGGCACGGCGCGAATCCCCGCCTTTTCCAGTTCGCCCCACAAATCAATTTGGCGAAATACCGCGCGCCCGCGCATTGCGCGACCAACACTGGCAAATACCGCACCACAGAATTGCAATCCATCGCGTGCATGCGCCACCATGCGCAGCGTGTAATCGCCCACGGAATCGCAAATATTTTGTGCCCAAGATGTTATTTTTGACTGACGCATTTTCCTACATTTGAATGGTTAAATTTTATAATAATTTGCGCACCTAAGTCAAACATAAAAGATTTGACAATTCTCCCACACACGCGCAAAATATCACGCATGAAGAATAACGAATATAAAACAAATGTTATGCGCGTTCTGGACGCACATAAAACACCGTATAACCATTATTGCTATGCTGATACGCCAGCATTGTCGGGCGTTGATGTCGCAGCGGCATTAAACCAAAATCCGCATCAGGTATTCAAGACATTGGTTACGGTTGCGCGTTCAAACAAGTATTATGTTTTTATGTTGCCGGTCTGTGCCGAATTGGATTTGAAACGTGCCGCATTGGCGGTCGGGGAAAAGGCAATAGATATGCTGCCAATGCGTGAATTGTTGCCGCTGACGGGCTATGTCCATGGCGGGTGCAGTCCGATTGGTATGAAAAAACAGTTTCAGACGGTCGCCGATGCGTCCGCAAATAATTTTGACACGATTATTTTCAGTGCCGGCAAAATCGGCTATCAGGTAGAGGTCGCGCCCGCCGCACTGGCAAAAATCATTCCACTGAAATTCGCCGAAATCTGTGCCTAGCTGCCGTGTCGCCCGCGGACTGCGTTCCCGCCACTATCCTTTTTTCTTGGTTCTACTAGCATTTTTGTCATTGCGAGCGTAGCGCGGCAATCCAGTGAATAAAAAAGTGCGCCGATGGCGCACTTCATTGCTCTCTGCACTCTGCTCTTTGCTCTCTTTATCTATTCTCTATTATCTATTCTCTAAAAAAACGTCCGCGCGGGGCGGACATTACAAACTAATTTGATTTCTGATCATAATAGCAATCAACACTCAATCGGTACTTGCCAATAGTGTTGGTCTTCAATCCTTCGTTTACTTTGTGCGAGTAAGAATCACCTTTTTCCATATAACAACTGCTCTGGCCAGCATTGCTGCCAGGATCTGATGTTCCGTATGACAGCAATAAATTCTTGTCTTGTGCGTATGGACATCTGTTGCATGGTGGAACATATAATGTTGACGAACCTTCTTTTCTCACTATTGCACTGGGCCCATTCATATAATAGCCCGCTTTACAGCGATACAATGTTGTTGTAATGCATTTGCAGTTGACTTTGTCCAACGTTTTGTTCGTCATTATCTGATAGTTGGCATTCTTTACATCCATCCATCGTGGTAACCCAATGAAGCACGCCAGATTGCATTCATCCTTTTCACATTCATAGTATCGAAATTTACATGGTGAAGTTGATTCATTTGTGTTTCCGGTTTTCCCAGTACGTGTATAGCCACTGGGACATGAAACGCAAGAAAACGCCTTTACATTGCCATAGGTTGAATTGCCGCCATAACATGCCGTTGTATACTGATTACCCGAACAAGAACTAAAATCATTTACAGCCGGTACATACCCTAATCCACAATCCTTTTCCATACAAAGCAGCCCAGAAATAGGTTGATCAGTATCAGTTTTTTCGTTCACGGCCATCGCAACAGTTGCGCCACTGGCGCAAATCAACACAAAAAACACACGTGATATACTGCGAAACATTTCACCCGATCCTTGATCACAATTATAACAAAAAAGATTGGTTGATGCTAGTGTCGATTTAGCACGCCATTAAAGAATCCCAGAATGTCGTTCTGGACATCGGCATAATTCGTGTCTAACAGTAATTCATGCCGCGCGTGCGGGTAAATAATCAGCGTCAGATTATTCATATTCTGGCCCTGGTACGCGCGATACAGCGACCGCGCCAATCGGGCGTTCATGCTGACTATGTCGCGGTTGCCACTGATAATCAGTAACGGTATTTTACGATTTGCCACCCCTGGCAAATGCATCAGATTACGAAACAGCGAATAATAAAATCCATATGAAAAATATTTTGCGCGCAGTGGGTCTGCATCGCGCAGGGCAACTTGATGCGCATCTCGTGTCAGATATCGTGCGGCGTTGCGACCACGTATTGGTAAAAATAGTTCGATTGCACGTGCCGGTGCGTTTGCGCCAAATATGCGTTGACCAATCCATGCCATCGCAGTCCCCACACTCAGTATACTGCGCGGGTATCGTGCCGAACCCGACATACACACGCCCGCCGCACACAGGTCTGATTCTTGCAAAATGCGTTGGGTGATAAAACTGCCATAACTGTGGCCAAACACAAATACCGGTAAATTATATTTTTGATTCAGGTATTTCAAAATTGCCAATTCGTCAGAAACAATGTCCATAAATAAATCGGCACTGCACCCAACGCGACCAATGTTTTGCGCGCCGCCGGCGGTGCGACCGTGCCCGCGATGGTCATCACCAAACACGATATAGCCGTTCTGGTTCATATATTGGGCAAATCGCGCATATCGTCCAACGTGTTCGTCCATGCCGTGAATAATCTGAACCACGCCAATGGGCCGTCGAACGTTGTCCCACAACGTGCAACGCAGTCGCATTCCGTCGCTGGCAATCAATGTTTGTGTCATCATGATATTGTGTGCCTCTTGGGCACGATGATACAGGAATATACGCCCGCTGAACAATAGGTATGTATTCTGGGGGCACGGGCAAATTATGCGTTTTCGCCGGCGATTGTACCACTGGCCCATGCCCAGTGCAGATTAAATCCACCCAAATCGCCCGCGATATCAATAACCTCGCCAGCAAAGAACAGGCCACTGCGCAATTTTGATTCCATGGTGCGTGATGATATCTGGTCTGTGGCGACGCCACCACGGACAACCTCTGCACTGCGCAGGCCGTGGTATTTATACGCATCGCGCGCAATGACAGTGTTTTGCGTGCGTTCTGCAATTTGGCGCAGGTCTGTGTCGCGAATATCGGCAATATTACGCACGTCGCCACGCGCAATCCACTGGGCCACACGTGCGGGCATATATTGCCCCAAAATCGTGGCCACGTTTTTACGCCCATCGGTGCGCTTTGCACGCGACAGAATGTCAAATGTGTTTGCGTTCGGCATCAGGTTTATAATCCAATCCGCATCTGAATTACGCACGGTTGCGCGATACACCGCCGGCCCGCCAATTCCAACATGCGTGAATAACATATCGTCCGTAATTACATCACGCCCAATGGTAATTTCAACCGGCAACGATACGCCCGCCAGTGTGTCTGGGAACGCGCCTGTTGCAATCGCACACAGGGCGGGGCGCACAGGAACTATTTTATGACCAAAATGTTTTGCGATTTTGTATCCGATGTCGCTTGTCCCCAGTGTCGGAAATGACACGCCACCCGTCGCCACAATCACAGACGTCGCCCCATATTCACCAGATGCGGCATGAATGATAAATTCCCCGTCTGTAAAATCAACGGATTCTACGGCATCATTTTGAATGATTTTTGCGCCGCGCGCGTCCGACATCAATGCGTCAACAATCACGCCCGCGCCATCGGCACAGAAATATTGTCCCGCGTTTTTTTCTGTCCATGCAATATTATGTTCGTGCGCCCAGTCCAACACATCGCTGTACGTTACACGTGCCAATGGCCCACGGACAAAGTCCGGATTTTCACCAAAGTAACGATTGCGTCCCGCCGCGGCATTTGTGAAATTGCATCGTCCCCCACCAGACACTGCAACCTTGCGCAATGGGACGTCACCCATATCAATCACCGCCACACTGCGCCCACGCGCCAGTGCCGCATGCGCCGCCGCCATACCTGACGCGCCCGCACCAATAATCATAACATCGTATTTTTTCATAATGATTATTTTATCGCGGTGCGCCAAAAAAATCCATGGCAAAAATAAACCGTCCATTTGGACGGTCTATTTTGTTTTACCACGATGTGTATCCGGCGTTACATGTACGTACGCATTTCTTGCGACTTGCGTCCCACTTTTCCGTACCGGTTTCATCAGAGTACCCAACAACACTGCAAATTGGTTTGCATTCGTTGTCTTCCAGATTATACATCTCGCCCTGATACATGCACGATGCAATTTCGCATTCGCGGACATAGCTGCTGGCGGCAACTTCGCCATCAACCGCGAACTTGTTGCGGCACACGCCACATGGTTTCGATGCATCGCGGCTGTCAACCAAATCTGGATCATTGGTGTAACCCGCATCGCAATACGTTGCCACACATTTGCCCCACTGGTTCGCAACGTGATCCCATTCCTTGATACCCGTTCCGTGTTCAACGGTGCACGGTTGCTGGTCAGATACGCACGCATTGGACGAAATGTGGAATCCTTCCTCGCATTCCTTGATGGTGCATACGCCGAATGCTTGCAACTTTGCGTCCCAACGTTTCTCAGCGGACACTGCATTTGGTGCTGTGCATTCCTGAACATCGTATTCGCAACTCTGGCCGTTCGGGTGATAGTTCACTTCGCACGACGCAACGATACAGTTGCCGGTCTTTTGATAGGTCAATGCATGCTCGCGATTACATGGCTCGCATTTGCCGTTTATCATTTCAAAGTCCCCGTTGCACGATGTTTCAACACACTTGTTGTCCACGATTTCACATGGGTTGCCATTGTCCGATACACCCTTGAACTCGCAAACCTTTGGATAGTTTGCCTTTTCACTGATTGGAACGGCTTGGCCACCTTCGATTGCGTATGCCTCGCACTTGCGATAGCAATCGTTCTGGCTCTTTGCGCCCTTGTCAGACAACGGCCAATCGGCTGGGCACGATTTCACATCTGGTGCGTCTGGATCTGGATTGTCCGGATCGCCACAGAAACTGCCTTCTGGACACAGCACGCATACGCCATTTTCCAGATGCCAGCCCGCCGCGCAACGTTTAATCGCACATGTGTCTGGCGCGCCTTGGTAATCACGGCCGGTCATAGACGCCGCATTGTCCGCCAATGTACAGTTCCGATAGCACATCGCAACATCGGTTGTGCCCGCATCAGACAATGGGTATTCGCCATTGGTCAGTTCGGCGCATGTCTTTTGTGTGCCGTCGCTGCAAACGCTGTTGGCTGGACAATTCACACATTCGTTGCCCACTTGCGAGAATCCTTCGTCGCAAGATGTAACCGTACATGTCGTGCACGATGCCGTATATGCGTCGTCCGCCGCGTCATAGTAACATGTCTGGGTGCCGCTACCATTGGTGATGGCGCATGCCATTCCGTCCATATAGCAATCCGCGCTGGATGTGCTGGTTTCGGTCTTGGTTGTGCCGTCTGGCTTGCACTGGCCACGGTCGATATTGTTCATGCTGTAATACCCATAACCAACAACGATACAATCCATCTTGTTCTTTTCGATGTCATAGTAATAACCACCGGTGCACTTGGTCATTGTTGGTGTTTCGCACGCAGAATCATATCTGGCGTCATCACCTGTGCCACTGGTATAGAAGCACACGCGATACCCAACACCATGATCCGCTGTGTATGGCTGACCATCTTTGTAGCACTGCTGTGGGGCTTCGGCGGTGTCGATACGGGTTTTACCACCCGCTGGGCACGCCGTACGTGTGATTTCGTCCGCACCACTGTAGTAGTTAAAGTCCGCCACGCTGCAATCAATGTCTGCGCTGTCTGCCAGCCAATAACCCTTGTTGCACTTGTTGATGGTAATGTCATAACATTCATTGCCATATACCGCGCTGTCGCCTTCGCCAACCGAGTAGTAGCATGTCTGTGTACCGCTGCCCTTGGTTGCATTGTACGCAACGCCTTCTTTATAGCAGTCCTGAACCTTGACCGCATTCGGCTTTGAATGTACCGCGCCACCAGATGTGTATCCATGGCATGCCGTCTGGGTCAGTGTGCTGGCCGCAGACCAGTACCCATCGTCCACACTGTCACAGTCAGGGGCTGTGTGGTTGCTGGTATCGCGCAGCCAATAACCCGCATCGCACGATGTCATGTTGCGGTCGCGACAATCCGCCGTGTAATCCGATGCCGATGTATCATAATTACATGTCTGTGTACCACGACCATGATCTGACACATACGTATCCAGATTTTCTTTGTAACACTGTGCGGCCGATGTTGAATTGGTCGGTGATTTACCACTGTCTGGACATGCCACCAATCCACCAACGTTGCCAGAATCCACACCAAATGTGCCGCCTTCGCAATAGTTGTTTGCTGGGCAAATTGTGCAATCTGGGCCTGTGCCGGTGTAATACGTACCCGCATCACATGTTACCGTGCCGGCTTCCAATCTGGCATAGATTGTGGCCGGTGACCGTGTCGTCATCGTCAACGCCGCCTCTGATGTGCCAAACTTGCCATCTGCGCCGATAATCTGCTGGCCGCCATCAACCGCGTCATAGAATCCTGTAAAGAACCATGCCGCCTTTGATGGTAATGTTGTCAGCGCGATAATCGGGTTGGTCGCCGCCGCATTTTCGAACCAGCCGGTTGCATATTTCAGATAAACTGTATCTGGTACTGCAACAACGTCTGCATTACGGCTGTCCAATTTAACCGTGTACACCTGTGGCGTCCACACCGCGTACAGTGTGACCGCTGTGCCATCGGTCGATATGTTTTCGGCAATGGATTCGCCCGCCGCATAGCACGGTGCGCCACCATTCTTGGTTGAACACCATTTTGCCTCTACACTGTAACCCGCACGATTCAAGCTGCTGGTTGCAGGCAACGTGCACGCGCCGCTGTCAAATGTGCATGTGACGCTTGCCGGTGTAGAACCTGTGCCGCCATTCTTGTCCAACGTGATTGTGTACGCGTTGGCTTGGCATGACGGGGCGGCAGTATTGTTATTGCGCACCGTGTAACCCGTGTCGCATGTCACATTGAATGAACACGCTTCGTATTGGGTCGTACTGATACCATATACCGTATTCTTGGCCGCGGCCACCGTCGTCGCATGTGGAACATCCAATACGCACTGTTTATAGCAGTTCACATAAGATGCCGCATTTTCTTCTGAATGGACATACTGGTTGGTCTTGTCCGGACATTCTGTCTGATAGATGTTCGGATTCGGGCTGTAATACTTGTCCTGAACACTGCGGCACAAGAACTCGTCCGGCATTGTTGGATTCTGATACCAGTAACCCGCATAGCACGTCTTGACTGTGCGAACCTGACAACGATCATATGCACTGGTCGCGGTCTGGTAATAGCAGATTGCAGATGCCGTACCGTTCTGGAATCCGTCATAATCATCGTACAGTTTATAGCACTGTGTTATGTCGGAATCGCCCGCGTTGCTCAAACCACCGTCTGGACACGCCACTGGGTCTGGATCGCAGTAATAGTTTTCTGGACATGCGCCATCACCCCAGATACATGTTGGTGCGGTTGTATAGTCGTCCTTGGCAATATAACCGGTGTTGCAGACCGCATGATATGTACATGCCGGATATGCAGACCCGTCATAATTCTGCTGTGTCTGGGCGTTTTCCAAACGACCGTTTGCGATTGTCGCAGGGGCAGGGCACGCAACAAAGCATTCTTTTTGATCTTTCGCACCGGAACCCGACGTACCACCAGCAGGGCAATCCGCCGCGCAACCAGATACGCCGATTGCCGAAGTGCCCGTGCCGTCACAGTATTTGCCCGCTGGGCATGTGACGTGGTTTGCACCGTCATAGTACTTGCCCGCCTGACATGTTGTGGCATTCTGTGACCAGTGTGCATACAATGTCGTATTTTCGGTGAATGCCGTATTAGAAGGCAACGTACCGTCATCGCTAATCATAATGCTGCCACCGGTCTGGGTTGTATAGTAACCCAAGAATGTCCAGCCATCGCGTGTTGGCGCGGTCACCTTGTTGATGCTGTTGGTCTTGGCCGCATCGCTGAACCAGTCAGTGTTATACTGCTGATACACTGTGCCGTCACCACCCGTTCCATCATTGTCATTCAATGTGATTGTGTACAGAACCCCTGGGCACGTACCCGTGTTGGCGTCCAGTTCATAGTTCGGATCACATGTAATGGTCATTGGACAATTTGTTGATGTAACCTGACAAACCGTTGGGTTATCATAGTGTATTGCACCCGTATCAAATACACTTTCATAAGAGCAGCTACCATGACCTGCCGTGCAAGGTGCTTTTTCGCATTCTTGTTTGCATGACTTATAACAATCCTTTGAACCATTAGAATTTCTGGCCAATGACAGAGTGAACGAACCATCATCCAACGTTTTGCACGCTGTGCACTTGTCGCCATCTTTGAAATAACGCGCTTTACACGTAAAGTCCTTTAATGGGCATGCGGTTTTACCTTGAGCTACACATTGGGTGCTGTTGTAATACTGAATGCCAGAAACCTTTGCGGTCATATCGTATTTGCAATCACCATCCGTTGTCCACATCGGCGATACACAACTGTCTGTATCTTCGCCAGAGCAGGCGGCCTCGCATGCCTTGTGGCATTGACCACTGGCCGATGCACCAACATCAGACGCGGTGTATTCACTGCCCAGTGTTGTACATTCAACCGCGCAGCCCGCGCCACCTTCGATGGTTGTCCCCGTTCCTGGGCAATATTTACCCGACGGACAATCAACCTGTGCCGTGCCATCATAATACTTGCCGGCCTCGCAGGTAACCTGATTCTGTGACCAGTGTGCGTACAGGGTTGTATCACTCAGTTTATCCCACGCGCGCACGGCCGTACCGTTGGATGCATAGTACTGTGTGCCACCGGTTGTCGCATCAAAGTAACCAACGAATGAATATGTCGCACGTGTTGGCAATGTTGTCAGCGTTGCCATCTTTTTACCAAATTCAACCGTTTGTGGGGCTGGGCCACCTGTGCCTTCGTTTGCATCAAATGTTATTGTGTACTTATTTGGTTCGCACTTATTGTCTTTTAATGTGTAGCCAGGTTTGCATGTGATTTTGTCATCGCCATCGCAAATGGCGTTCTCAGGACATGTGATACATGCCCCATCAGACAGGTAATAGTTAGTATTACACTTTGTCGCGGCACAAGTATTGCTGACCGCGTTGTATTTGACAGTCCCTGTCACGGTCGCAGAGCCCGGTACGTCAGCCGTTGTGCAGTCGCGATAACATCCATCAGCAACGGTTTCTGATTTGCAGACGTTATAAGAACCCTTGGTGTAAATAGAAACTGTTGCACATGACTTGACGCAATTACTACATCCACTGCCATTCGGGTATTGATTGCTGCCACAGTTGCATGTACCCGGTGATGTAATCGCGGCATCGCACGCCGTCCATGACGCCACCAGTATCGTGTCACCAGCGGTGCTGTATGTGTATTCCGTGCTGGGTTGTGGATAGCTGCCACCCCAACTTTGGAGACTGTACCCCGGACGACTGAATGTATTTGCCGGTAATGTTGTGAACTTGGACAGATATTTCACTGATTGTGATCTGCGTTCCTGATTAAAGCCAGTTTTACCAATCAGATACGTGATTGTAAAGTTTGCTTCTTCGCACCCTGTACCATCAGGTGTCTTGGTATAGCCATTTTCACATACAAATGTCATAGGACATATTGATTCCGGTGCACTGCAAGTGCCACCATAGTGCTGTACACCTTTAGTTTTTGTGTCTGTGTTCGAACAGATTGCATGCGATGGGCATGTCGGAGGCGTGCATGCCTTTTCGCAATTCATAAAGCACGCCTGTGCACCGCCAGTATTACCCTTTTCAGACAATGTGTATTCTCCGTCAGGTGTCAATGTCGAACACGCCGGACATGTAATACCACTGACATAATTGCCAGCCGATGCAGTAACAGATTTTGGATTCTGCGTGCACGCCTCGTTATTGCTGGCGCAACCCTCTCTGATTTGACCATCGGCCGTACCATCTTCATTAGAATATGCAATATATTTGCACGCATCGCGTTTGCATTCTTCGCATGTTACGGCATAGCAACCATCCGGCAAAGCACATGGGTTTTGTGTGCCTGTCCATGGGCGTAGCGTTTCAGGGCCATAGCATGCACGAATTTCCATTGCGCCAGCATCAGAATTTGGATACGCTGGTGGACATGGATTCAGCCCTTGGTCGATGCCACTGTAATTAAAGTCACCGTCACCACACCAGTTGCCTGTTTTACATGGCGAGCATGTTGTTGAGTTCGCTGGCAGATATTCGCCCGCTGAACAATGAATGGTTAACAACACGCACTTGTTGTTTTCCAGTTTATAGCCAGTTGCGCATGCCTTGATAGAGCAATGATTGCTGACATAGTTCTCTTGCCACGTTGCGTTATTCCATTCTTTCACGTTGTCTGCATTAGAGCAGGTCGCGTTACAACTGGCGGCACCAGCACCATTGGTCGTTTGACCGTTTTGACATGCATCGCAGCTGGTTGCCTCTGTATCACTGTATGCACCACGTGCACACGCGTCGGCACCACCAACGGTTGGACGCCCATCAGTCAATCCACGTTCGTCGCCATTTTTATCATAATAGATGTTTCGACCACCGTGTTTGCAGTAATAACCCTGATTGCATAACTGAGAGCCCGCATTTACACTTGGAACAAAGCTACCATCAGACAAAGTCAGATAGCAATCATTGATAGATGAACTGCCGCTCGCACTGTTGGTATACAGTGCACCTGTATTTGATGAGCAGCTGGACAGACCGAAATCTTTTTCCGCGCCGGTAACCAACGAAACACCCTTGACGTTCACGCCTTCGCAGTAATTGCCAGGGGTGCATGATTCACATGCTGTTTTGCCCTGTGGTAAATATTCACCGGGTTGGCAGGTTACGTTGATTGTGATTGCCTGTGGTTTGCCTGTGCATCCATCATCGCCCGCTGGGCAAGTATAATTAGCACCATATACCGAACATGGACGACATGCATTTGCCACCACATGTTTACCATCATAATCAGTTGATGTTGCGGTCTTGGTCATATAATAGCCCGCCGCACAGCAAGTGTACTTTTTATATTCGGGACATGAATAGCCGCCCTCGGATTGTACAGGGGCAGCCGTACCACCAGCACATGTGTAATTAGACCCCATTCTGGAACATGGTTGGCAATAGTTTCCGGCCTTTGGCGTACCATCATACGTCGTCGATGACGAACTGGCCGTCATGTAATAGCCCGCTTGACAGCTGAGATACGTTGGCAAACTGCTGCACGTATAGCCCGCGGCAAACGCATTACCGACAAAAACAGTTATTGCTAAACACGTCAAAAAACGCAGAAATCTGGACATTTTTCCCACTTCTTTTCCTCTTTTAGTTTCATTCTAGAAAAAAAACGGCATATGACGCAAGAGAAAAAATAAGCACGAATAATGAAATAAAAAAACGCGTCATATCGACGCGTAAATTTCAGTGGTGGGTTAGGTAGGACTTGAACCCACGACCAAAGCGTTATGAGCGCTCCGCTCTAACCAACTGAGCTACTAACCCACGGACGCAATTATATATGTTTTCGCATTCGTTGCAAGTGCTTTTTATTATATGCTTTATTTTTTCGCGGTTCTGTGGCAATATGTTGCGCATGAGTTTGATTAAACCGATTTTGAATGATACCCAGATGGCGGCATTTGACGCGGTTGCGCATTCTAATTCAAATGTATTGATTCTGGGTCAGGCGGGCACAGGCAAATCCACATTTGTAAATTATCTGAAATCCGCATTGAACAAGCGGGTTATATGCGCGTGTCCGACGGCCGTATCGGCGTTGAATATCGGCGGGCAAACGATACATTCACTGTTTCAAATCCAGCCGCGCGATTTTATTATGCCCGAATTATTAAAGTTAAAGGCCAAACCGCGAAACATATTAAATGCAACCGATGTGCTGATTATAGATGAAATTTCAATGGTTGCGCCAGATTTGCTGGACGCCATGGACATCTTGGCACGCAGCGCGCGTCGTAACAATGCGCCGTTTGGCGGGATTCAGATTGTTGCAATCGGCGATTTATTCCAGTTGCCACCGGTTATCACCCGTGATGCGGCGCAATTCTATCAACAGGCATATGGTCACGAAAACGCATACTTTTTTGATGCAAATGTTGCGCATCGGTGCGATTTTCGCCGATTTGACTTTGAATGCGTGTATCGCCAGAACGATACGGCGTTGCTGGACAACCTGATTCAGTTACGTCATGGTGAACTGGGGGCGTTGGATTTCTTTAATAATTGCCAGATTGCGGACGCCGCGCGTCGCGCAAATGCCGTGATAATCACGCCGTTTCGTGCGGTTGCCGAACGTATCAATGCCGATCGGTTGGCGCAAATCAATGCGCCCGTTGTATCGTACACCGGTGTTTTATCAGGAACGTTTTCCGAACGTGACGTGCCCGCACCAATGAATCTGACGTTAAAGGTTGGGGCGTTGGTCGTATTTGTGAAAAACAGCGATAAATGGCACAATGGTTCGATGGGTATTGTCCAGAACCTGTCCGCGCGTGAGATTACGGTGCAATTATTGAACAAAGAACGCGATATTGTGACGGTTCGCCCCGACAAATGGGAAAAAATAGAATACACCCGCGATGAAAACGACCGCATTATTGAAAACGAGGTTGGCAGTTTCAAGCAATTTCCGCTGAATTTGGGCTATGCCATGACGATACACAAGGCACAGGGTAAAACACTGGATGCGGTTGTGGTTGATATTTCGCGTGGCGCGTTTGCCCACGGCCAGACGTACGTCGCATTGTCCCGCACACGCAGTGCAGCGGACATGCACATCGCGACGCCCCTGCGACCACGTGATGTTATTTTTGATTCCCGCGTGCTAAGTTTTGTTGATGCAAATCAGCCAGCATAATATTGTACAACGCATCGCCGGCGCGTTTCATCTGGTCAAAATTGACGGTTTTTCCATTTACCAATTCCCGTACAGACGGCGCGGCGCGCCCCGTCGACATGTTTTTTGCACCGCGCGTCAACGCATTGCGTTCGGCGTCAAATAATATACCACCATCGTCCGACGTCATCATTTGTTCGCGTTCATCGTGCAGAATCCCGCGGTGGTCATGTTCGCCAATAAACGAACTGCGCAGACGCTGGACAACAAACAGATTTCCGCGGTCACCCGCAAAGAATGCCGGCACAACATCGGCAGAATTTTCGGACATATATCGCGCAAATGCATTGCCGTGATTCTGCATCGTGGTATCTTCGGCGGACGCAAACGACAGTGTGTTAAAACGGCGACGGTTTGGATTCAGGGGACTCAACGGCCCATGTTGAATCACCAGTAAATTACGCTGAATCTTGGCAATTTGTTCGGGTGTGCGTCCCGCATCGTACAGTTGTTGTGCCATATAATCGCCCAGTTGGGTTATCACGGCCGCGCCGTGGCTGTGTCCATAAAACATGATATTGCGCATATTCTTTATCGCCGTGTTTATCGGACGCACACGACCATTTTCGTCAAACAGGCGCGGACGCAACAGTATGTTATATAAATTTATAACATAATTGGGCACGGGTTCTTTTGCGCGCATTTCGTCCAAGCGGGCGGTCTGGGCGGCGCGCGCGATTGGGTGGTCAGCCAAATTTAATTTGCGTCCTGCACGATGAAACAAATCGGCACGTTCCAGTGATGGACTGCGCGATGCAAAATCATATACCACCGAATAAACATTTACCCCTGATACGTTTTCTTCGGCCAATGTGCGATACAGCATTTTGCCATATGAATTTGCGTGACTGTCAGAATTGGTCAGTTCGCCACCGAATGCCACGACCGCTGGTACGTCTGTGGGCACAGCCAGTGCGATTGATATATGGTACATGTCCGCGCCATCTGGGGCGGTACGTTGAATAACGTGGGCGCGACTGGGGCGATATGCGGTCATAATTCTTTCTCCATCATAATGGCGTCAACACCATCGTAATATTTTGGGCGAATGCCAATTTGGTGAAATCCCGCGCGTTCATACAATTTGCGGGCAGGAACGTTGTTTTCTGCAACCTCCAAGAATAATTTTTTTATGCCGCGGGCGCGCAAGTCCTGTTCTGCGACAACCAACATTGCGGACGCAATTCCACCGCGACGCGCATCGGGATGAACGCCGATGGTGATAATTTCCGCCTCGTCCGCGACGGCGCGATATACGATAAATCCATTTTGACTGGCAATAATGTCACAGCCCGATTTCTTCAAATCGGTGAAATCCTGTGCCGTCCATGGTTTGGACGGAAAGCAGGCGCGGTGCAGATTTTCCAGTTCATTCAGCATGTGCGGCGTGCTCTTCGGCATAACTGGGGCGCAGATACATTGGAACAACGGCGTCCAAATTGCCCGCGGCCAGTTTCTGTTCGGCGATTTTTGTCGCCAGTGTTAAATCAAACGGTTTGTGCCCAACGGTTTGCGGACATTCCATTTGACGGGTTTCTAATTCTTCAATGGACATTGTTTGTGGCTGGGTTTTCGCAGATGCGACAAAGAAATCACCGCGTCCGGATTCAATCGCCACAAATGCGTCTGGCGTGGCCGCCAAATACAGTTCAAATGCATTGATTGGTACAACCGGAATATTCAAGCCCATTGCCAGCCCCTTGGCATATGCGATGCCCAAACGAATGCCTGTAAAACTGCCTGGGCCAACAACAACGGCGATGGCGGTCAAATCACGCCAAGATGCGCCACATTCGTGCATAAATTTTTCACATTCGATTGGCAACGCGACGGACTGTTTTTCGGCATCAACACGCACGTGATGCGCGCCCAGTACAAATTCCAATCCCGCCCCAGATGTATTTATAACCAGTATCATTTTACCGTGCCTTTGTTACTTTATTTTGAACTATACGCAAAACTATGCGTGCAAACAACCCATTATGCATATCGCAGGTGTTATTTTGTGTGTTGTGCACATACACCAACGCGTGACTGCGGAGTTCCAACGGGTGAACGCAAACCAATTCGTGCGTGCCCGCGGTGACCCGATATACATCATTGTCCGACGAACGTACGCAACGTATTTCTGTATCGGAACGGCGCAGGTTTTTGCAAATAGAATATTGTTCTACTAAATTCATAACTGTTATCTTTTTATATTATGCACGCGCGCCAAAACCAATTCGTTTTGCCATGTTGGCTGATTTATGCGTTGCCAACAATTCATCGATTTTTGCAATCGTAAATTCTGTTTTTGTATCTTCGCAATTATTCAATAACAGTTCGCGACGCAAAATGGCGGTTAATTCACGCTGTAATTCACGCACCCCTTGTTCAGACGTATAATCGTGAATAATGTGTCGCAATGCATCATCAGAAATCACAATATTGTTTGGGTTCCATCCTGTATCATGTGCCGCGCGCGCAATCAAATGTTCGCGTGCAATACGTACCTTTTCATCTTCGCTGTACCCTGGGATTTCAATGATTTCCATACGGTCTTTCAGTGCTGCCGACATATTCAAACTGTTGGCGGTGGCAATGAATAACACGTTGGACAGGTCAAAATCAACCTCTAAATAATGATCACGAAACGCCTTGTTTTGTTCTGGGTCAAGGATTTCCAGCAACGCAGATTCCGGATCGCCACGCCAATCACGTCCCATTTTATCAATTTCGTCCAGAACAATCACAGGATTATTTGCCTTGCAACGCTTTAACGCGTCCATAATACGGCCAGTTTGTGCGCCTATGTACGTCTTGCGATGACCACGAAAATGCGCTTCGTCTGAAACGCCACCTAATGAAATACGGTGATATTTACGCCCCAACGCACCGGCAATGGATTTTGCCAGCGATGTTTTGCCAACCCCAGGGGCACCAACGAAACATAAAATACTGCCCTGATTACCGCCCGTTTTTTTCATAACGGCAATATGTTCCAAAATACGTTCTTTGACCGCTTGCATACCGGAATGTTCGCTGTCCAATACGCTGCGCGCCACATTCAAATCAATTTCAGATTTATCAGATTTGCCCCATGGCATTGCCAACAATTCGTCCAAATAAGATTTTAATAATGCGCCATCATTAGACATTGGTGCAAAAGAACGCATGCGTTTCCATTCTGTCATGGCTTTTTCGCGCACGTCCGCGGGCAGGGGGGCTTTTTCAATACGCTTGCGCATATTTTCAGAATCTGCCTCGTCACTGTCTTCGCCCATTTCGTGCTGAATAGCGCGCATTTTTTCTTGTAAAATTGCCTCGCGACGGCCGCGTTCCATCTGTTGCTGAATACGACGATTGATGGAATCTTCTATCTTGGCAGTTGCCATAATCAGGTTGATTTGTTCCAGCAAGATTACCAATTTGTCGTGCCAACTGGTTGTGCGCAGAATACGAATTGCCACGTCGGGTTCCAGTCCCGCCATCTGAATCACACCATCAACGAATGCCGCCAATGGATAATTCTGCATCAGGCCACGCAGACGGTCGGCCTTGAATTTACGTACGCCAGATAATTGCTGCATATTTTCGGCAATTTTATCGCGCAGTGCGATTGTCTGTTCGTCGCGTTCATCATTTGCAACAACAATCGGTGTAACATCGGCAGAAAACAGACCGTCCGATACTGTAATGTCTGTCAAATTCACGGCATGCGTGGTCAGAATAATAACATGTATCGAACCGTCCGGCATACGTAATACATGCGCAATATCGCCAATCGTGCCGATGTCATAAATATCTTCGGCGGCGGCGGGATACGACCACGAATGCTGGGGCACTAAAACAATGCGCCCGCCAGACGCGGCGGCGGCCTCTATACAGGCGATGGATTGTGGATTGTCAACGTACACCGGTACAGTAATATCGGGGTGAACAACCAAATCACGAACGGGTAAAATAAATTCTTTCATAGCGAAATAAATATAAGATATTTTTACAATAATTCAAGAGTAATAAAAATCCCCCGAAAAAATCGGGGGATTTCAATTCTCTAGTACCATTGGCTTAACGACGACGACCATTAAAACCATTGTATTGTGCGGTGTTGCTGGAACGTTTTGACAAATAACGTGCCGCAATCAAGACCAACCATTCAACCGCCAACATGCCCATATAGGACAGTTTGTAGTCAATACCGTTGACCCAGCCCAAAACATAAACAATCTGTGCCATGAATGATACATACAAAATACCAAACATGCTGGTAAAGAATACCTTTTTTACTTTTCCAAACATTTTTCTGCCTTTTTTCCCTTGTATTAAAATTTATCAATGTCGGGTTTCTGGTGCCAGGTACCCGACCAACCCCGCAATAAGCGAAATGGATACAATCAACAATTGCCAATCATATCCGATGCCATATTAGGCAGCCATTGCAAGGCGAACATTGTCGTTCGCAGCGATTCTATCGCCATTCAGTTTTTAATCGGCTTTTAACGACGCCATGTCGGATTCAATCTTTTGTCTTTACTGCGCCTGTCGAAACTATGTCAGCCCCATGAATTCCCCTCTGTGGAGGGGTGGATTGAACGCATTGCGTTCAAGACGGGGAGGGTTCTTGTTGCCAAGTGGTGGGAACCCTCCCTGCCGCGTTTCACTTGGCACCCCTCCTGTGGAGGGGAAAAAATTGGTGGAGCTGTGGGGTACCGCCCCCCAGTCCAAAACGTCTATTCCACAAAGATTTCAGAATCATCATCGCTTGCGCGACGTGTGTATTATAAATATTTACGGTGGAAATTGCAAGTTTTTAAGTTATAATCACGGAAAACAGGATTAAAAATGAAGTTCTTGGACAAGGCAAAAATTACAATCAAAGCGGGTGACGGGGGCAACGGCAGTGCCAGTTTCCGCCGCGAATCCGCACGTTGTGTTTCTTGACGACGAGCGGTATTAGCGAGGAGTTTAGAAAAAGCAGTAAGGATACGCGGCGTCCAACAAACAACACTAAAAAAGAAAACGACATGAAATTTCTAGATAAGGCAAAAATTACAATCAAAGCAGGAGACGGAGGCAACGGCAGTGCCAGTTTCCGCCGCGAAAAGTACATTGAGTTTGGTGGCCCAAACGGTGGTGATGGCGGTCGTGGTGGCGATATTGTTTTTCGCGCCGTGCCAAATGTGAACACGCTGATAGATTATCGTTACAAGACCAATTTTGCCGCGGGACGTGGTGAAAACGGTATGGGCAAAATGCGTACGGGCGCGTCGGGCGAAACATTGATTTTGCCGGTGCCAACGGGTACGGTCATTTTGTCCGAAAACGAAGAAATTGAATACGCCGACCTGTCTGCCGATGGTATGGAATATCGTGCGGTGCGTGGCGGTAATGGCGGGTGGGGCAATCTGCATTTCAAAAGCCCGACAAACCGCGCCCCGCGTCAGGCAAATGATGGCCTGCCTGGGGAATCACGTACGGTTGTTTTACGCCTGAAACTGATTGCAGATATTGGTCTGGTTGGTTTTCCAAATGCGGGTAAATCAACACTGTTGTCGGCGGTAACATCGGCACGGCCAAAGATTGCAAATTACCCATTTACAACACTGAATCCGCAACTGGGTGTAATGTATGCGCACAATCACGAATATGTGCTGGTTGATCTGCCTGGGTTGATTGAGGGGGCGCACACTGGCGTTGGTTTGGGTGATCGCTTTTTGGGACATGCCGAACGCACGAAAATGATTCTGCACGTCATTGACGGCACAGAACCAGATTGGGCGGCGCGTTATGCGGCAATTCGCTATGAAATGGATTCGTACGGTGGCGGATTGGTGCACAAACCGGAAATGGTCATTATCAATAAAATCGATGCCATTGACGCAGATGAATTAAAGGCGCGCTTGGCCGATTTCAAGAAATCGTTTGGACGCAAAAAGAAACCAGAAATCATAACCATCAGTGCCGCCGGTATGCTGGGCATTCATGAATTGATTTCTGCGATTGAAAAGAAATTTTTGGAGATAACAGAACATGAAAATATACAAAAATCCGCTGGCGACAGCGTTTCAGACAAATGACGACAAGATTTATGCGTATTCAACCGCGTGCCTGAATGGCGCGGTTGCGCATCGCCCAGATTACACAACAGTGCCACTGAAAACATTAAATCCCGCACAGGTTGAATTTATTGGCGGTCTGTGGCGTGTCCAGACACCATGCGATTACAACGTGCAAAATGTCCGTGGCAAGGATTTGATTATTGGTGCGCGCCTGCCACATCAGGAAAAGACATTCTTTGAATATTACGAGGCCAGTTTGTTGACATTTAACTGTTATGGCCCATTAAAACCGTGTTTTGACAGCGTTGTTGCCAAATACACCACAGACCACGGCACATATTGGTCTTATGGGCGCAATATTGCCGATGCGCGCGCGTTCTTGGGAATCCGTCTGTACGACGAATATATGGATTTGATTCATTCGGTTGCCTGTCGGAAAACCGCACAAAAAACCAAATAATCGCGACGTTTATCTTTCGTTTGCTTTTCTCTTTCTTTCTGCTAGAATCTGGGTGTGAAAAACAATAAAAAGGAGAAAAGGCACATGGCACAAGTATCATTGAAAGGTACTCAAACCGAAAAAAACTTGCTGATTGCGTTTGCTGGCGAATCACAGGCGCGTAATCGCTATTCATTCTTTGCGTCCAAGGCCAAAGATGAAGGTTATCAGGCAATTTCAAAAATCTTTTTGGAAACAGCCGAACAGGAACGCGAACACGCATCTCGTTTGTTCAAATTCTTGGAAGGGGGCGATTTGGAAATAACCGCATCATTCCCAGCGGGAAAAATTGGCACAACATTGGAAAATTTGCAGGCGGCGGCATTTGGTGAACACGAAGAAAACACCAACATGTACCCAAAATTTGCCCAAATTGCGGCCCAAGAAGGTTTCCCTGCAATCGCAGATGTATTGAAAAACATCGGCTATGCCGAACGCTATCATGAATCACGTTATCGTGCATTGATTGACGCGATTGAAAACGGCACATTGTTCAAGCAAGATCATATTGTTATGTGGCGTTGCACCAATTGCGGTATGTGGCATATCGGCACAGAAGCACCAAAGGTTTGCCCAGCGTGTTTGCACCCACAGGGCTATTTCATCAGCGAGGGTACAATTTCCCGCTGTGACACGAACGAAGGGTTCTGTGAATACTCAAATATTGATGAATAAAAAACGCCCGTTTGGGCGTTTTTTTATTCCCCGCCCGCGGATGGGTGGCGCAAAGTGCGGAAGATTATCACGTTCCAGAAACACTGTCATTGCGAGTGAAACGAAGCAATCCAGTGAAAATAATAAGTGCGCCGAATGGCGCAATACTATTTGCCTAAATGCAGTTGGTATTCAATAAAACATAACCACCTTGCAATTTACTGATAAATATTTATAATAGTGCGCAAATGCACCCGTGGCTCAACTGGATAGAGCATCGCCCTCCGAAGGCGGGGATTGCGCGTTCGAATCGCGCCGGGTGCGCCAGAAATACCACCCTGAAAGGGGGACTTTGCATATGAAACGTTTTGCAATTTTTATTTTGCCATTCGCATTGGCCGCATGCAACAGCATGTACATCAAACCAAACACACTGGACGTGAATCAGACCGTTTACGCCACGCGGGGTGGTTATGCAATGAAACGCAGTATCAAGGAACGTATGGAATCGCGCGGTTATCACGTTGTTGTCGGTCGAACGAAAACATCAAATGACTATTCTGGTGATGCATACGATATAGCGATTGATAAAGATGAAGTTCCATCTGATGCGCGGTATATTGTGCGTGTTACCGAACGTCGCGAGACATTCAATCCATTTTGGTGTCCGCTGAATGGATTCTGGTGGTGGAACTTTAACGTATCTATTGCCGACCAGAAAACAGGCGAAGAATTGATGACGTGGTGTGGCCGCGGGTGTGCGAACAGTTCGTTGCGCAAACTGGACGCCGCATTGGACGAACTGGAAATGACCGAACAACCGGTCATAACAGAATAAAAAACAAGCCGCCAATTTGGCGGCTGTTTTCTTATTTTTGATTCTGACGCAGGCCCGCTTTCCACATTGCCCAACGGCCAAATTCATTGATTTTGCCGATGCGTTCCAAGTGTTTGTGATCCAGTCCTTCGCCGGAAATACCTTCGTACATATCAATCAGTTCATTTGGATTATAGCCCAAGCGTTCGTACTGGGTGGCCATAACGCCAAATGCATAGTTTTTATTGCTGATTGCGACATCGTCCATATCAATCAGACCAGCGTATTTTCCGTCTGGTGTGACGATAATATTCTTTGGTGTGATGCCACAGTGATACAGACCCAAATCGTCTTTCTTGCCGTGATTCATTATACGCACCGCGCCGGCAAATAACGGGGCGGCCAATTTGCTGGTGTTTGCGGCAACATCGTGTTGTGTCACCTGATGAATCTCTGCAAATTCGGTTTTCGGCAATTCACGTATGTCGATCTGTGACATTTTGATAAAATCTTCGATAATATCGTGATAGACATTGTGAACCATATTGTTCGGCAGGCCGTCTTTGACGCTTTCGTACAATGTGCGCCCGCGTATCGTCTGGTATGTTTCCATCCATGCCGCTTTGTATACATGTTGTTCCAAGTTCGGTACAGAAATGCCATTTTTACGCAACACTTTGTTGAACTGAATGTTTTTGAACACCATGTCAAAGTCGTTGAATTTGAACATATACTTGTTATTTTCGTTGTCTTGGACGATAAATGTGCAGTGCCCATTGCCCGGAATGCGCGGACGTTCAATTTTTGTCGCATATGGGATTATACTGCGAATTGCCTGAAAATAGTATGTCGGAACATTACTGTTTTTGTTCATATATTTTGTCCTTTTAGATTGTTGTCAAATATATTTTATGTCAATTTTTATAAAAGTCAAGGGGCAGGGAATAAATACCTTAGTCACGTGCCAATGCGGCCAACATAAAATCGTCTAAATCCCCGTCCAACACGGCGGCAGAATCCGTTTTTTCAACACCTGTGCGAACATCTTTGACCAACTGGTACGGATACAGGACGTAATTTCTAATCTGGCTGCCCCATTCAATTTTTTTCTGGGCGGCCTTGGCGGCGTTTTCTTCGGCGGCACGCTTTTGCAATTCCAATTCATACAGGCGTGAACGCAACATCTTCATCGCCATATCTTTGTTTTGAAACTGGCTGCGCTCGTTCTGGCATGTAACCACAATGCCGGTTGGAATATGGGTAATACGAACCGCACTGTCGGTCTTGTTCACATGCTGGCCACCTGCACCAGACGAACGATATGTGTCGATGCGCAAATCTTTGTCGTTGATTTCAATTTCAATACTGTCGTCCACGTCCGGCCACACGTCCACAGATGCGAAACTGGTCTGGCGTTTGCCATTGGCGTTAAATGGTGAAATACGAACCAGACGGTGTACACCAATTTCATTTTTCAGCCAACCGTACGCGCGATCGCCGCTGATGCGATAAGTAATGTTTTTAATTCCGGCGGTGTCACCTTCGTGTTCTTCGATAACCTCGGTCACAAAGCCGTGGCGTTCCGCCCATCGTGCATACATACGCGACAGCATTTGCGCCCAATCTTGGGCCTCTGTTCCACCTGCGCCTGCCTGAATAAACAAGAATGCGCCATCTTTGTCGGCCGGTTCGCGAAACAGGGTAATGAACTTTGCACGATGTGCCGCATCGCCCAGTTTTTCAATATCTGCCAAAACATCGGCGTCTTCGGGGGCCATTTCGTACAAATCGACCAGATTATTGTAATCGGATTCCAGTGTCTGCAATTCAGACAGTGATTTTTCTAGCACAGATTTTTTCTGTAACAGGGCGCGCGCCGCATCGGGATTGTTCCATAAATCCGGCTGATTTGTCTGTTCGTTTAATTCGGCAATTTCAGATTCCAGTTTGGCTGGGTCAAAGAAACCCCCTGACGGCAGAAATGTCGTCGCGGATTTGTGTCAAAGTTTCATTTGGTATCAACATGCGACCCATAGTATCAATTTATTTGTTCAAATCAATATTTTTCTGGTGGCGGACACAAATGAACGTTTGCGTTTTTTTGTCGATTATGTTAAAATTTTCACAACGAGAGGGATTTTAATGAAAAACATTTTCGGTATATTTGCCTCGCTGGGGCTGATTTTCTGTGGTTTTGATGCGTATGCGGTATCGGCGGGTACAACGGCAACCAATTCGGGTTCTGCACGTTACGTGTCGGTAAATACTGCAACCACCAGTGGCGGTCGTGGTAACGCTGGATTGGCAAATGCATACAAAACAAACCAGCGGAATACATATTTCATGGTGAATCAACCGGACGTGGATTCGGCATGTCGTGAAAAAATCTATAAATGCCTGTCTGATTATTGTGGTGACGTAACGGTTGTCCCTGGCCAGCGTCAGTCGAAATGTCAATACGCAACTGAAAGTGAACTGTACAACTATGCACTGTTGTGCTTACAGAAAGATACGTCGGTATTACTGCCCCAGTATAACACAAACACGCGTACGGGCGGGGCGGGTATGAATACCGCGGCACGTCTGTGTCCGGCATATGTACAACAGGAATTGATGTCATATCTGTCTATGTCAAATATGGCAACCCAGTTGTCAAAATCTCATTCAGACCTGTGCTTGCAACGCCGTCAGGAATTAGAGGCCGCAATGGCGTGCCATTCGGTTGCGTTGGCGTATGGCAATGAAACAACCAGTATGCTGACCACACAACTGACCGATTACTGTGGCGCGGGCGTCCCAGGGGGCAGTGCGGAAATGGTAACCCGTTTTGCCAATGCCGGCAATGTTGGTGCAAACATTTGGGGCTGGGCCGAAAAAATTGTCAGTTTGGATTTGAACAAAAAGGGTTCAGAGTGGCAGGCGGCGGTTGATTCCGTCTTGGCTGGATATACAAATCGTATGAATCTGGCGTGCGGCGACGATATGACAATCAATACGTCGGGTACGTCCGGCACATCATCGAACCAACCAACAGCGTTGCAAACGGCGGCGGCATTGGCGGTTGGGGTTGCATTCCCGTCCACTGATACAAACGTTGAAAATCCATATGGTGACCAGTCGATTTATATGGAGGTTACATCGTCCCATACACTGGAAAATTACGCCACCGCGTCACAGGTTGTTCAGGCGGGGCTGTCTAATTCTGCATTGACCCAAAATGCGTTCTTGTCATCGTCCCAGATGGACAATATGCAGACCGCATACAAGCGCGGGACAAAAGTATTTATTATTCGCGACAGTGGCCGTTGCTTTATCGTGCCGGTTGCAACATTGTCGTCCACCGAAACAACAATGGTGGCGCAAATGTTTGCGAATTGTGTCAGCCAGTAACACGCACCGCGCACATAAAATTAAACCGCCGTTTGGCGGTTTTTTCTTGTGTTATTTCTTGAATGCGGGTGTGAATTTTGATATAATTTTACGCAAATGAAAATATCAAGACGTAATCTGTTAAAAGTTAGTGTTTTTGCGGTATCTGCGGTTGCATGTATGCCGCGCGTGGTGTTTGCAGCGCGCAATTCGGTTAAATCGTTGCGCACGGGCGCGCAACCCAATGGAAAAACGCGACTGGTCATTGAAACTGCATCGCGGCCGACTTATTCGCTGTCGTATCCGCAAAACCAACTGGTTATAAATCTGGCAAACACAACGGTAAATACCAATGCACCCAAAAAGCTGGCGTCGGGCACACTGGCGAAATCGATTACACAGGTGCAAAATGGCGACAGTGCGCAAATTGTTGTGAACCTGACGCGACCGATCGCCGATATTGCTAAATCACAGATTATGATTTTGTCACCAAACGGCGATAATGACTATCGCTTGGTCTTGGATTTTGTTGCAGGTACTGGTGCGGGCACGGCCAGCACCACATCGGCCGCCACGACAACATCAGCATCAACGTCAACCAAATCTGCAACCACCAAGGCGCAATCCACCACCGCGGGCAAATACGTGATTGTGATTGATGCCGGCCATGGTGGCAAAGACCCTGGTTGCATTGGGAAAAATGGCACAAAGGAAAAGACGGTCGTCTTGTCAGTGGCACGCAAGTTGCGTAACAAATTGAACAACGCCGGATTCAAAACATACCTGACACGCAGCGATGACACATATCTGAAATTGGCGGATCGTGCCGCCATTGGCGAACGGCGCAAGGCGGACTTGTTCATATCGCTGCACGCCAATGCGAACCCCAGCCGTGCGATGAAGGGATTCTCGGTTTATACATTGTCTGAAAAGGCATCAGACGAAGAGGCCAAGAAACTGGCAGAGGCCGAAAATGCCGCTGACAAGATTGGGGTAGAGGGATTCACAGATTTCGAACCCAATATTCGCAGTGCGTTGTCCGCATTGCAGCAACACGCGGTTGCCGAAATGTCCGAAGAATACGCAAACGGCGCATCGCGCGCATTTCGCAATGCAAAAATTGAACAGCAACGTGGGCCTGATGTTCGTCACGCACCATTTGCGGTATTGCGTTCAACCGTTCCGGGGGCACTGATTGAATTGGGACATTTGTCCAACGCGGGCGAAGAGAAACTGTTAAACAGTGACGCACACCAAAACAAACTGGTTGCGGCAATCGTGAAATCCGTAAAGAACTACAATTTTGATGTCTAAATGCCCTGGTGCATGTAATCAACAGAATATAAACACTTGCAAAGCAAAACAAAATCTGTATAATACCGACCATTGCGGAGAAGTGGCAGAGTGGTCGAATGCGCGCGACTCGAAATCGTGTATACGGGCAACCGTATCAAGGGTTCGAATCCCTTCTTCTCCGCCAGAATTATTAAATTCCCATGAAAACATTTAATGAACAAGTTTATGACGTTGTCGCACGTATCCCGTCGGGACGCGTGGCGACATTTGGTCAAATTGCGGCGATGATTGGCCGCCCGCGCATGGCGCGATTTGTGGGGTATGCATCAAACAATAAAAACAGTTGGCATTTGCCGTGGCATCGCGTTGTATTCAAAGATGGCAGTTTGTGTGGCGGTTTTGCGGACGAACAGTATAAATCTCTGCGCGCCGAAGGGGTAAAATTCACCCCCGATCGGCACGTTATAATGGAACAATACCAGTGGAATCCCGACCGCGATGGTGTTCCATTGGACATTCGCGATTTTCCGTTGGTGTTCTAGTTCTTTTGTTTTGGTAACTTACGGAACGTCAAGAACCACGCCTGAACGTCCAGACCGCGATTACGGTTGTTTAACCGCGCGTCCATTTGCGCCGTTGTGGCGGGCGCGGGCGCAACAACGTCATCGTTTGGTTTCCAATTCGCAGGCGTCGAAACGTGGTATTTGTCCGACGTCTGTAATGCAATCAGGGCGCGTCGTATTTCGTCCATATTGCGTCCAACCGACGCAGGGTAATATAAAATCAATCTGATTACACCATTCGGGTCAATAATGAATACCGCGCGCACCGTCGCTGTATCAGACGCATGTGGGTGAATCATACCATATTTACGCGCAACAGACATCGTCATATCGCCAATGATTGGGAAAGTAATGTGAATATCATGCAAATCACCGAATTTCAGGTTGCGAATGGCCTCTATCCATGCCAAATGTCCCGTCAATGTCCCAACCGACAGGCCAATAATTTCTGTATTCAGTTTATGAAAATCGTCAATCATTGACTGAAAAGTCATAAATTCTGTTGTGCAAATCGGTGTAAAATCCGACGGATGTGAAAATAAAATCACCCATTTGCCGGCATAATCGTCGGGGAAATTCACTGTGCCGTTTGTCGTGCGCGCAGTAAATGCGGGCGCATTATCACCAATCAGTGGCATTGGTTTTGTGCAATTATCTGAAAATTCATACATTGTCGCCTCCGTTTTTATACACTGAACGTACCACGGGGCGGGCGTCTGGCGCACCAAGAACGTTTTCATATGCAGAAAAAACTTTACTCTTGATAAAATGTGCTATGATATTAAATAATATGCAACACACCAGAAGGAAAAAAGGAAGAGTTATGAAACGTTCTGATATTGTACGTACTATTCAGGTTCAATTTCGCCACATGCGCGCGTCGGACGCCGCCGCGATATTGGACACCGTGTCTGATCATATGATGGAGGCGATTGCCGCCGGCGATCGTATAGAGGTTCGTGGTTTTGGCACATTCCAGCCACGCGCCCGCGCGACCAAGGTTGGTTATAACCCATGCACCGGCAAACCAATGCCACTGCCGGCCAGCACAACTATTTTGTTCAAGCCCAGCCGCGAATTGACCAAGAAAATGAATGGATAAAACATGTTATTTGGTAAAAAATCTGGAATTAAAAACGACGACCGCGCGCGATATGACAAAATTCGTCGCCTGATGTGGATTAAATGCGAATCCTGTGGTCGCTTGGTTTATTACAAGGATTACAAAGACAACTTATACATCTGTCCGCGCTGTGGTCGTGCGTTTATTATGACGCCGAAACAGCGTTTTGACCTGTTGTTTGATAACAACGAATGGACGCGCTTGGATTTGCCAACGGTGTCCGATGACCCATTGGAATTTGTTGATCGTATGCCATACAAGGCCCGCTTGGCCGAGGCCCGCAGCGACAACGGCAATCACGACGCCGTTGTGTCGGCTGACGGTATTCTGGGTGGTGTACCAACAACGATTTGCGTGTTAAACGGTGACTTTATGATGGGGTCAATGGGACGTGCCGCCGGCGATGGTATTATCGCCAGTATGGAGCACGCAATCCAGACCCGTCGCCCATTTGTAATGGTGGTCGCATCTGGTGGTGCACGTATGCAAGAAAATATCTTGTCATTGATGCAGATGGCGCGCACAACGGTTGCGGTAAATCGCCTGCATGCGAACGGCATTCCGTATATCGTGCTGTTGACCGACCCAACGTATGGCGGTGTAACCGCATCGTTCGCAATGCTGGGTGATATTCATATTGCAGAGGCCGGCGCACGTATCGGATTTGCTGGACGTCGCGTTATCGAACAGAATATTCGTGAAAAATTGCCGTCTAATTTCCAGACCGCCGAATACCTGTACGAACACGGTATGGTTGATATGGTTGTGCCGCGCGATGGCTTGCATGACGCATTGTCGCGTGTTTTGGCGGTGTTGACCAAACAACCGCACGAGGCCAAGCCAATCAATGTTTCAACCCCGCTGAACGATAATAAGAAAGTTCGCGGTATGGGTGAAACAGACGCCTATGACAAGGTGTTGTTGGCACGTAATGAAAACCGTCCACATTTCTTGGATTATATCAACGGGATTGTTGACGAATGGACATATCTGGCGGGCGACCGTCTGTATGCCGAAGATCCCGCCATGGGCAGTGGTATTGGTTATTGGCGTGGCATTCCAGCCGTAATTATCGGTCAGGAACAGGGTCGCACCATCGAAACCCGTCAAAAACACCGTTTCGGTATGGCTAACCCCGATGGTTATCGCAAGGCCCAGCGTATGATGCGTTTGGCGGAAAAGTTTAATCTGCCACTGATTTCGCTGTTTGATACCGCCGGCGCGTTCGCTGGCCGCGAGGGCGAAGAACGTGGTCAATCGCAGGCCGTTGCGGCATCTATGGCATTAGGGCTGTCCATCAAAACACCATATGTCGCCGTCAACGTGGGTCAGGGCGGTTCTGGGGGCGCAATCGCCATCGGTACGGCTGACCGCGTACTGATGATGGAAAACGCGATTTATTCGGTAATTGCACCGGAATCTTGCGCCAGTATCTTGTGGAAAGATAACAAGTTCAAGGCCGTTGCCGCACAGGCAATGAAATTGACCGCACGTGATATGGCAAACCTGAACGTTATCGACGGGATTATTGACGAGCCCGCCGGTGGCGCACACACGGACTGGCAAACAACAATGGAACTGTTGTCCACCGCGGTTGCGGAAAATATTGCAGAATTGCAAAAAATCCCCGCCGACCAGTTGCCGGCACTGCGTGCAGAAAAATTCATGGCAATGACGCGTGACGTCGAAATATATGGCCCTGAAACTGGGTCAGACCATGAATAAAATCCCCGCCCCGTAAATTACGGGGCTTTTTTATGCTTGCACCCCACATGCGGGCGCACTTTTATTTGAACTTTTATCTTGAATCTGGGGCAATTTTGGTGTATATTGCCCCCAGCAACAAGAGGATTATTCATGAATTACCCATATATGCCAAAATCCACTGCACTTTGGTTGATTGAAAATACTGCATTGACGTTTGAACAAATCGCTGATTTCTGCGGTCTGCATGAATTAGAGGTTAAAAATATCGCCGATGCCGAAACGTACAAGATTCAGGGTCTGAACCCAATCTTGAACGGTCAGTTGACACGTGAAGATATTGAAAAATGCGAAGCAGACCCATCTGCACGCCTGACATTGCGCGAAGAAATTGTCGAAGCGCAACAGAAACAAAACAAGAAAGGTGTTGGTTATACACCAAAATTGCATCGTCAAAACCGTTTGGGTGGTATTTTGTGGATTCTGAAAAATTATCCAGAATTGTCCGATGGTCAGGTCGCGCGCCTGATGCGCAGCACAAATCCAACCGTCGCATCAATTCGTAACAAAACGCACAAATCTTACTCTCTGATTCAAATCCAGAGCCCGATTGTATTGGGTTTGGTGTCTGAATCCGCCGTGCACGACGCTGTGGCCAAGGCGACAAAAAAGAAATAAGTTTTAACCGTTTAATATGCTTTTATAAATTCTTGGGGGTCAGTTTATGGCTAAGAAACTGGACGCGGCGACAAAGTTATTGATTGAATCGTTGCCGGAAAATTTGCAAAAACTTGCAACATCTGCGGTCGAGGTTGGCTATCTGTCCAAAATGGACTTTGATGCCGCGACCGAGGCGGACGAAGTGCCCGACGAAGAACAGGAAGAAGTTCTGGATTTCTTTCAGCAGGATTTGGGACTGGAAGTATTGGAATCCGATAATTTTTCCCAAGAAATGGAAAAGTATTATGACGACGATTCCGATGAACCACGCGACAAAACACGCAATTTGCTGAATGCGGACGCGGAACAGGTTGACGTCAACGATGACGATTATGAACATTATGCCAAACAGTTGGAACGCAGCCAGACGGGTAATCTGGTGCTGGGCGTTCAGGATTCTGTTCAATCGTACCTGAAACAAATCGGCACGGTTCAGTTGTTGACCGCCGCTGGCGAGGTTGCGATTGCCCAGCGTATCGAGGCCGCCACACGTCTGATGGTCTATGGCCTGTGTGAAAGCCCAATGACAATTCAGGCAATGCTGGATTGGTATCAGCAGTTGCTGAACGAAGATATTCGCCTGCGCTATATTCTGAATTTGGAAGTAATGTATTCATCTGAATCCGAACAGAAATCGTTGGCCGCATTGTCAGAGGCCCTGAAATCCAAGGGTGTTGAACACGTCGACGAATTGGACGATGATGAACTGGACGATTTGGAAGAATCCACCACATCTGATGACGACGAAGATGACGAAGACGACGAAGATGATGACGAAGATGGTGTCAAGAAAGAAGATACCCCACGTGGCACATCTGGCGTTCCAATTCCAGTAATGGAAGAGGCCCTGATGCCAATGGTCACCGACCTGTTCACAAAAATCAAACGCATCTTTAACAGCATGCAGAAATTGCAGGCCAAGCGTCTGGAAAATCTGTTGACTTCGTCCAAGCCAGACGATGCGTTGGAAAAGAAATATGCCAAAATGCGTCTGGAATTGTTCGAACACGTCAGCAAGATTCGCCTGAACGATGATCGTATTGCCGAAATTCTGGAACACCTGACCCAGCGTGACCAACTGTTGATGGGGTTGGAAGGGAAATTGCTGCGTTTAGCATTGGCAAACAAGATTAAACGCGAAGATTTCTTGGCCGAATATGCCGGCAACGAATTAAACCGCAACTGGGTTAAAAAGTTGATGAAACACAAGAACCCAGCGTGGGCGAACTTTGCCAAGAAACACGAAAAAGACATCTTGAAGATTCAAGAAGATATCACCGCCATTGCGCGCGAAACAGGCCAACCAACCGCTGAATACAAAAAGGTTGTTGAACTGGTGCGCCGAGGTCAGGCCGAGGCCGCCCGTGCAAAACGCGAAATGATAGAGGCGAACTTGCGTCTGGTTATCAAGTTTGCGAAAAAGTCCAGCAACCGTGGTTTGGGATTGGATTTCTCGGACTTGGTTCAGGACGGCAATATCGGCTTGATGAAGGCCGTAGACAAGTTTGATTATCGTCTGGGGAACAAATTCTCGACCTATGCGACAAACTGGATTCAGCAGGGTATTTCGCGCAGTATTGCCGATCAGGCGCGTACAATTCGTATTCCTGTGCACATGATTGACAACATTCACAAGATTCAGCGTGCGTCGCGCCAGTTTATGCATAAATATGGCCGCCAGCCGACCGCCGAAGAATTGTCCAAGATTATCTATCTGCCGGTGGACAAGATTCACAAGGCAATGAAGGTGAACTTGAAACCAATTTCATTAGAAGCGCCCGTCGGCAGCGAAGACGACAGCAGTCGTATTGAAATCATCGCCGACGAAACAGCGAAAAACCCGTTCGTTTCGGCCGCTCAAAAGAACCTGCGTAAAATTGTTACCCAGATTCTGTCTGAACTTGATCCAAAGGAAGAAACCGTTCTGCGCCAGCGTTTCGGTATGAGCACCAATAAAACCAGCACACTGGAAGAGGTTGGTGAATACATCGGTGTTACCCGTGAACGTATTCGCCAGATTGAACAAAAGGCACTGAACAAGTTAAAGCACCCAACGCGTGCACGTAAATTGCGCAGTTTCTTGGAAGATTAGTTCACACAATAGCATTAAAAATAACCCGCCAAAACGGCGGGTTATTTGTTTGGGCAACATCTCTATTAAATATGTGCCTTTAATACCGCGTAAATCTGTCCCAAATCGGTTTTTAATAGTGTGGCGGATACTGTGTCCGGATTATCAACATTATGCGCCCCAGACATGATTTTATCGAACGCACGTATGAATTGGGTTGCCTGACGACGGAACACAGTGTCATTCTTTAACATTTCGCGTACTTGTTTCTTGTCGGCGGCGTTCATCATCTTGGCCAACCATTTAGAGAATATGGCCTTGTCGCCGGCATGATATTTTTTCCATACGACATCTGGAATATCTGCGCCCGTTGCACGCGTTAAATCCAGTGATAAATCATGCATATTTTCAAATGCGCGTTCGGCCTGTTTCAAGAAATCCGTCGCGCTGACGCGGCCGTACGACGGTGTGGGCGCAACACCCATCGCGTCCATTGGCGCGGTTGCACGCGCAACCATCATCTGTTTATTCAATGTCTGCATGGTGTTCACGGCCTTGGCATAATCAGACATCAGATCTATCATTTGCTGGCGCGATTGCCCCGCCAAATCTTCCAATTTAATTGCAGACGCCGAAATAGTATCGGTGGATTCCGCGACCGTGCTCTTCATCAAACCAATCTTTTCGTTCAACGATGCAACAATCTGTTGCAGTTTTTCGCCGGCCTCGACCGAACCCTGTGACAAATCGGGCAGGGCCGAATAATAACGTTCTATCAATTCGGACAGCGGTTGCAACTGGGCCGTTGTTTCAGCTGACATCTTTATCAGATTCGCCGATTGCCCCGACAGTTGCGTGTGCGCCGTATTCATTTCAATCAGTGTTTCGCGCACACCGGTGGCCATCGCCTTGACCGATTCCGAGAACGCATTTGCAGACGTTTTGGTGTTCTCCAATGTCGTATTTGCAACACCGGACACGGTCTTTAATTCCGATACAACCGCGGTGGCAAATTCTTTGATTTCGCCGTTAAAACGATTGGTCAATGTCGCCAGTTCGTTTGATATGCCACGCACAGATGTTTCCGTGCGCGCCGCCGAATCCATCAATGTTTCAACCGCCGCGGTCAGTTTATTGGTCTGTTTTTCAATCGATGCCTCGGCCAATCGTACCTGACCACCAACCGCATTTGATGTATTGGTCAGCGAGTTCATCTGGGACGTCAGTTGTTTCTTGGATTGCTTGCTGAACGTGTCCATTTTGGTCAAATGATTATTCAACAGTTTATCGTTGTTCGTCATTACGGTTTCGTAATCTGCGGCCGCGGTCTTGACACCATTAAATCCATCGGTCACCGATTGCGCCAGTGTCTGTAATTGCTGTTGCAGGTTGTCTGATTGCTGGCTCAGATTTTTCATCTGTTCATCATTTGCATTATATGCATCTTTCAGATTCTGTCCCAGTGTTTCGCTGGTTGCAACCCAACCATCAATTTGCGACTGAATTGTTGCAATTTGTTCCGCGGTTGCTGTTGACGTTGTATCAATTTGTGTCAATAACGCATTGACAGTTGTGCTGAAATTATCGGTTGTGTTTTGTACGTCTGTCCAACCGCCCGATGACACAATATTATGCAGTCCCAATACAGTATTGTCCAAACGTTGCGACATCAACGCGACTTTCTTGGTTGCATCGTCCGCGGTGGTAACCAACTTTTCATTCTGGACGGTCAATTCTTGCTTTAATTCATTGGCTGATGCAATTTGCGCATTCAATGTGTCACGCATCGTTTGAAAACTGGATTCAATTTTGGCAATCTCATCAGCCAAAATTGTTTGCAATACGCGTGATGCGTCCGCGACGCGTGCACGATCAGGTTGGGTCATCAACTGTAACAACGATTCCATCACGCGCTGTGATCGACGCGACACAAAAAATAAAACACCCAACACAATGGCCAGCATACCGCACAACATGCCAGCACCAATCAATAAAATTTGTGTAAAATCCATGTCCACTCTCCCAATGGTTTTTATATGTCCTTGCAGAACACTGAAATTTATACTAGAATTTATTCAATAAAGCAAGGTTATAAATGGCACAAAAACGAACTCTTTCGCCAGAACAAGATATCGCCGCGAATCCCGCAGAAAATGTCTGGGTTCAGGCAAACGCCGGCACGGGCAAAACCAGTGTTTTGGTTCAACGTCTGTTGCGTATTTTGTTCCGCAGTCCCGACATTGAATCATGTGGTATATTATGCCTGACGTACACAAATGCGGGGGCGGGCGAAATGCGTAATCGTATATTGGCGGCATTGCGTGAATGGGCAATGGCGTCCGATGATGATTTGCGCGATATGTTGTGCGGTGTGTCTGAAAACAAACATCCGACAGATTCAGATATTGCGCATGCGCGCCAGATATTTTTTACATATATCGACAATCCCGAAATTCTGAAAATAAAAACAATTCATGGTTTCTGCGAAGAAATCCTGCGTCGGTTCCCATTAGAGGCAGGCATATCGCCATCGTGGACATTGGTGTCTGATACCGCGCAACGTATTTTAATGCAAAATGCATTCGATCACCTGATAAACTCATCGGGTAATGCACGTACGGATGCCGCATTTGAACATATTGTTGGACGCGTGTCCGAAACAGCTATGCCGGAATTATTAGGTATGCTGACATCGCAATATAAATACTTTTTTGGTGTTGATAATTTTGATAACTATCGCAAATACTTTATTGACACGACACGATATTTTTTGAATTTAGATTCGCCGATTTTGACAGACACAACACCAGAATCCCTGCAAAACATCATAAATTTGGCAAAAAACGAAAAAAAACCGGCAAATTATATAACCAAGGTTATCAATTTAACGCAACAGTATATTGATAAAACGATAGATTTTCAAGAATACAAAAACGCGTACTTAAAGGCCGATGGCGGCAAAATAAAAAATATTATGACCAAGGATTATATGACCGCCGAACAAGATCGTGTTTATCAAATCAACCAACGTGACCAGAACCAAATGGTATTTGATGACACGTTGGCGTTATTTGATTTATCTGCGGCATTTGCCGAAACATATCGCGAATTAAAGGCGCGCCAAAACGCATTAGATTTCGAAGATTTGGTTTTATATACCCGTCGATTGTTCTCAAAACCGGATACAATGGGTTGGGTGCTATCGCAATTAAATATATCGCTGTCATATATCTTGGTGGACGAAGCGCAAGATACCGCACCCGTGCAATGGGACATTATGCGCATGCTGGCGGGTGATTTCTTTACCGATGGTGACACCGCGCGCCACCCACACACTATGTTTGTCGTGGGCGACACAAAACAATCTATTTATGGCTTTCAGGGTGCAGACCCACGTGCATTCGCCGCCAGCCGCGATGAAATTGCAACACAAATTGCACAAAATATGCGCACAATACGCGAAGTGCCACTGACGCAAAGTTTTCGTTCGCTGGCTGCAATTCTAAATACTGTGGACAAGTTCTTTGATGACACTACTGTCATTGAAATGACCGGTTTTGCCAACAACAATCACAAATGTTTCCGCAGTGATGGTACGGGATTAGTTGAGTTGCATAAATTGACATCCAAAGCCACCGATGAAATTGATTTGAACGCGTACATTCGTAATATTGCCGACCGGATTAAAGCATTGATTGATTCCGGCGAATACGCACCAAAAGATATTATGGTTCTGGTGCAACAACGTGCGCCCATGGCCGCGCCATTGGTCAAAGAATTAAAGCGTCGTGGCATTGATGTTGCAGGCAGTGATCGTATCGTCTTGCCGGACTTTCCGGTTATTCGCGATATGATGAATCTGGTGCGTTTTTGTTTGAATACCACCGACGATTACAGTTTATGTTGTGTATTAAAGAGTCCTGTTTTTCGCTTGACAGAACACGATATTTTTAATGTTTGCAAAATAAAAAATGACGAAAATGCGATAAAAAAACGTAACGGGAACACACAACCAACAACCGTGTATCAGGTTTTGTCGGACACGCACCCAGATGTTTATAATCGCCTGACGGAATTATTGAATGCGGCCGCAACAATGTCGCCATATACATTCTTTAATAACGTATTATCTGGCGGTGTGCGCGAAAGTATGATTGCCGCACTGGGTAACCAGGTTGTTGACCCATTGGAAGAATTTATGACCATATGCTTGGCATATGAACGTACCATGACGGGTACGTTGCGTCATTTCTTGAAATGGTTCATCACCGGCAGCAGCGAAATCAAACGCGACATGGACAGTGCCAGTGGTGTACGTATTGCCACCGTCCATGGCAGCAAGGGGTTAGAGGCGCGCGCAGTATTTTTAATCGATACAATTCGCACGCCCAAGGTTGAAAAGATGGCAACCATCACCCCCGAATTGTTACCGGCACATATGCGCACCGACAAGTTTCCCGCGCCATGGATTTGGTTGCCACGCACCAGTGGGGCGGGTGACGCACCATCGACAGCATTGAACGCCGTGCGAAAAATTCGCATTGCGGAATATTATCGATTGCTGTATGTGGCAATGACACGTGCGCGTGACGCGTTGTTTATATACGGATTTACAAACGATAAAAATCCACCAGATGACGCATGGCACACACAACTGTGGCGCGTACTGGCGGGCGACAGCACCGACGAACTCATCAGGATTGAACAATGACAGATACACTGCGCGAATTATTAAAACAACGCGACACCGCATCGCATGCGATTGACGCCGGCACGCACATGCACGAAAAAATGCGCCATGTTTTTATTGGGGGCGACAGCACACGTGGCGACACCGAAATAATTAAAAAAATCACCGTACACAAAGAATTATTACAATTCTTTGACACAAATTCACAAACAGAAGTTCCGGTTGCGGGGTTTGTTCGTGGTAAATTTATCAGTCGCAGAATTGACCGCATGGTAATAAACCATGAGGCAAAAACAATTCTGATTTTGGACTATAAAACCGACACCAGTCCCGACGAACATCGCGCCGCATACCATGCACAGGTTGCAGAATACGTGGATTTATTGCGAATGATTTACCCCAAATATACCATTCGCGGATTTATTTTGTGGTTGCATAATTTTGAGCTGGAATCTGTTCAATAAAATCTTGAAACAGGGCGGCAAAACTGGCTATAATTTGGGCATGCTGACAAATCTGAATATTTCAAATATCGTATTGATTGAAAAACTGAATCTGGGATTCGGCGGTGGGCTGAATGTGCTGACCGGCGAAACCGGCGCGGGCAAAAGCATCTTGCTGGACGCGCTGTCATTGGCGTTGGGCGCACGTTCAGACGCCGGATTGGTGCGTCACGGTTGCGATATGGCATCGGTTACCGCGGAATTTGACGCCGTGCCCGACACATTGTTGCCATTGTTTGACGAATTTGGCATTGATGTATCTGATGGCGCGCTGATTTTGCGACGCACATTGTCCACAGACGGGAAAAGTCGCGCATGGATAAACGACAGTCCCGTATCAATCAAAACATTAAAACAGGTTGGCGATGAACTGGTCGAAATTCATGGTCAGTTTGCGAATCATACACTGCTGAATCCATCAACACACCGTGCAACATTGGACGCGTTTGGCGCGGCAAACATTGCGGGCTATAACGATTTGTCGCGCACCGTCCGCGATGCATACAATGAATATCATGCGGCCCAGCGCGAATTAAATGAACTGAATGAATTACTGGCGCGCGCTGAATCAGAACGCGATTTCTTGGAACACAATGTTGCAGAATTACGTGACCTGAATGTTCGCGTTGGCGAAGAAGAAGAACTGTCCACACGCCGCAGTGCGATGATGAATGCCGAAAAAGACGCCGCCATTTTGGCCGAAGCGACCGAGGCACTGGCCCCACGTGGCAATTCGTTGGATGCGCAAATCTTTGCCGTGGCGCATATATTACAACGCGTTAAAACAGAACCCAACCCGTATCAAGAACAGATTGATAAACTGTATGACATTGCGCAGAGCGTATCAGACATTGCCGAGGCGTTGACGCCAACCGAAATTGATACCACCAGCATTGATGAATTGGAAGAACGCCTGTTTGCAATTCGTGCCGCCGCACGCAAACATCGCGTGACCGCCGACGAATTGCCGGCTAAACTGGAACAGATGGCGTCGGCATTGGCGACGATTGATAATTCGGATGCACAACAACGCCGCGTGGCCGCATTGGTTCAGCAAAAACGTGCGGAATTTGACAAGTATGCCACGCAACTGACCACGGCACGTGCGGCTGCCGCCGAACAATTACGTACACGTATCTTGGCGGAATTGCCTGATTTGAAATTGGCTCAGGCGGACTTTACCGTATCGCGCACGCCGTGCGATGCATCGGTGTCCGGCGTTGATGATATTGTATTTATGATAAAGACCAACCCAGGAATGCCATTTGCGCCGCTGCACCGTGCGGCATCGGGTGGTGAATTGGCACGTTTAATGTTGGCACTGCGCGTGGTGTTGGCAAACAATCAATATTCACACACATTTGTATTTGATGAAATCGATACGGGCATCAGTGGCGCAACCGCCAGCGCGGTTGGGCTGCGCCTGAATAAATTGGCCAGTGGCGCACAGGCATTGGTCATCACCCATTCGGCCCAGGTTGCAGGTTTCGCGAACCGTCATTTCAAGATTGAAAAGACCGCAACCGCGGACAAAACAACCACGTCTGTTCATGAAATTACGGGCGACGAACGCTTGAACGAGGTTGCACGTATAATCAGTGGCGCGGAAATCACCCCCGAATCACTGGCGACCGCCCGAACACTAATCAAGGCGTAATACGCCATCAGCAAATTCCAACGATGCAACATGTGGTGCGCCATCGGCGCGGCTGACAATTTTATTATTCGCATCACGCGCAATCGCATACCCGCGCGCCAACACGTTTTTATAACTCAGTGAATTTAACATTTGCCCCAGATGCGCGACAGATTGATTCATTGTCGCCATTTTATTCTGTAATATATTTGGAAACGTCGCCAAGGCATCAATGCGACCGTGCGCAGCGGTCAATTTTCCATTGATAATAATATTCATTGTGCGCGCCACGTCGTCCAGACGCTGGGCGTGTTCCATAACCATTTGGCGCGGACTTTTAATGGCAATCGCGTCCACACGCGATTTCGCATTTGTCAGACGCGTTGTAAAGTTCGACGACATACGATGCCACAGGTTATCCAATTCTTGGAACAATGACAATTTGGTTGGCACAACAGTTTCCGCCGCACCGGTTGGCGTTGGCGCACGAAAATCCGCGGCAAAGTCAATCAGCATCCAATCTGGTTCGTGTCCAACACCAGAAATCAGTGGAATATGACTGGCCGCGGCGGCGCGAACAACAATCTCTTCGGAAAAGGGCAACAGGTCTTCCAAACTGCCACCACCACGCGCAACGATAATAACATCAACATTATTCATGCGATTAAAATATTCGATGCCGGCGGCAACCTCGGCCGCGGCGGTTGCACCCTGAACCGTTGCGGGGTACAGCAACACCCGTACTGGAAAGCGTTCACGTAATCTGTTTTGAATATCTTGGAATGCCGCACCCGTCGGACTGGTTACAACGCCGATTGTCTGGGGCAGGCGTGGCAACGGTTTTTTCCGCGACGCATCAAATAACCCCTCGGCCGCCAATTTGCGTTTGCGTTCCTCTAACATTTTCAAGATAGCCCCGACACCCGCCATTTCAATTTCATTCACAATGATTTGATAATTGCTGCGCGCGGGGTATGTTGTGAAACGGCCGGTGATTATAACCTCCATCCCTTCGTCCAGTTTGAAAGAAACAGGCGTCCCGCGCCAAATAATAACGGAAATTGCCGCCCCAGAATCCTTTATCGTCATGTACATATGACCAGACGTCGCGCGTGTGATTTGCGACAATTCACCGCGGATTTTAATGCGCGGAAACGCGGTTTCAACAACGCCCTTTAATAACGCGGACGCATCAGACACGCTGAGTATGGTATCGGGTTTAACGATTGGTTCTGGTTTTTCCATGTGCAGTTACCGTTTATCTAATTCTTGTTTAATCTGGCGAACAAATTCTGTTTTGTTCGGGGTGCGCATATCACCGATGCGGCGATTGATTGGTGTGCCAACCTCGTACGGGACACGCAGTGGCGCAAATTGATCGCCCGTGGCATCAAACGCAATGCCGTTTTCATTATCGCGCAAGAATACCACCGGTGCATGTTCCCAATCACCCAAATGAATCGCCGATGGCGTCCATATGTCTGCACCACCATACAGTTCATACACGCAAATGGTGGACAGGGCACAGAACCCCTTGGGCCACGGGACAAATCCATTGAACGGCAGGTTACCAACATATTTATGTCGAAATGCGGGGTCAGCATATTTTTCGCGCAACACATACGCAATATCGACCAAGCGATATTCCGCATCAAACTTGCCCAACGCAAAGGAATCTATTTTGGACGCCAGTTCCAAAACCTTGCGCGTGGCATCATCATAAGTTTTCTTGTAATCTTGTATTTCCATGCCGAAAATTGTACCACAAACGGCCAAATTATTCAATTATAATTCGGTCAATGGCCAACGTGGACGTGGCGCAATCGGACTGTGCACAATGCGCCCCAATCGATAGTTTTCAATCCCCGCCCATGCAATCATCGCACCATTATCAGTGCACAGATTCATTGGTGGTGCAGCAAACACAATACCGTGCGTTGCGGCCAAGCGTTCCATCGCCGCGCGAATTGCACTGTTTTTCGCAACGCCACCCGCAACAACCAGTGTTTTTGGTGCCGCCGCAATCACGCGTGCATCACGCATTGCGTTTTCCAATCGGTTGATTATACAATCGACAACCGCCGCCTGAAAAGATGCACAGAAATCGTTTATAAATTCATCGCTGTATGGCGCTGTGGCATGTTCCAAGAATGTACGCGCTGCGGTTTTAATCCCGCTGAATGAAAAATCACACCCAGGTTTATCGCACAACGGGCGTGGAAAATGGAATGCCGTGGCGTTGCCCAGTTGCGCACGCTTGTCCACAATCGGGCCACCTGGGTAACCCAAGCCCAACATTTTGGACACTTTATCAAACGCCTCGCCCGCACTGTCGTCCAACGTTTGACCAATCAGTTCGTATTGGCCAACGCCACGCACCAACAGAATTTGGCAATGACCACCAGACGCCAGCATCAGCAAATATGGAAATTCAACCGACGTCGCACCGTCGCCACCATTTGCCGCCGCCGCATGCAGACGTGGGACAAGGGCGTGTCCCTCCAAATGATTCACGGCAACCAATGGTTTGCCCGTTGCCTGTGCCATACCCGTCGCCGCCAGCCAACCAATCAGTACACCACCAATCAGCCCTGGGCCCGCCGTCGCAGCAATAACATCAATATCATTTATGGTCTTGCCCGCTTTTTCCAATGTCTGTTGCACAACCTGATCAATCGCCAGAATATGCGCACGCGCCGCCAATTCTGGCACAACACCGCCGTATTTCTGGTGTTCTGGGATTTGCGAATAAATAATATGTGATAAAATATTACGCTTGGAATCAACAATCGCCGCCGATGTTTCGTCGCACGATGATTCAATTCCCAGACACAACACCGGACGTGCCGTATCATCACTGTGCACATCGCCCGCCAATTTGCCCATATCCATACGTATCAATTTTTCGTCTGTCATTTTAGTATTTCCAATAATGCTATACCCAGATTGTTCTTGTTCTGGCGACGGGCCGCAATATATTCCGACATCGGCACATCAACAACACGTCCCGCCGTGCTGGACGCATGTCGCAATATGCCGTTTGGCATCAGGAATCCCATATGCACCACCGCCAAATCCGTGCCTATGATATCACTTTTTCCCGTATTGCCAACAATAAATAAAACAACCATCGGACGATTGGTTTCCAGTGTCGTTATATTATCATACGGAATGTATTCAATATCGGTTTCCACCACCGCCGCATCAGAATCAATATTGTGCACGCGTCGCAACCACGCCGCGCGATTGATGGCAACATGGCGCAGGGCGGTTTGTCCATAACGCGCACTGACATTTTTTACAATATTAGCATTGTTGGGCAACCATTCTGTTTCAATAAAGTGATTGCGATTTATAAAGTCAATTTCGCCGTTTTTATATCTGATTTTATTCAACGTATCAACATCGCCATGCGCCAACACTGTTTCCACAAAGGTTGTGCAATCAAACGCGTCACTGCGTATCAGCGGGTCGGTGTCGGGCGCGCGCCCTTCGCCCAATGGGTCATTTACGTATTTTACACCCATGTATTCGTCACCAATCTGGGGCGCATTACCGCACCCAACCAGAAATAAAGCAACGAACAGAACAGCGCGTTTCATTTATTGATTTTGTTTGATTTGCGCGCCGGTATAACACAATGATACCGCGTCACGCACCGCCATTTCACCAGAATCGGGCAGGGTTGCAATTTTATCAACGCACGCCACCATCAGTTCTGTATCATCATCGGTCGCGGTCAGCATACGCACCGCCGCCGCACGTCTGTCCAACGATGCCGCGCGCCATGCCTTCAAATTATCGGTTTCCAAATTCCCCTTGCGCAGTGTGCATGAAAACACCACCATAACCAACAGCAATGCCGCCACACCAATAAATAATTTCAATATCAATTTAACATTCTTCATGGATTACCCCCATTATTCACACTTTACCAACCATACATCATAGTCCGCATTTTGAACCGGATTTTCCCCAGGTTCATTGCGCGACAACCAATTACTGTAAATTTTCCCCTCGGCCCCCTTGGTGATTTCGACAAATGCAAAGAAATCTTCGGCTGCGAATGGGTCGGTCTGTTTGCACGCGCGCACGGTAATATTCAGTTTTTCAAACGTCGCATCGCGTCCAACAGGAATCTGCACGGTTTGTGTTTTGCCGGCGGCTTTGTTCATAACGCGCAATGTCGCCACATCACGATTTACATACGCGTGTGCATTTGATGCGACCACGCACAACAAAAATATTGGTAAAAATTTCAAGATTGTCTTCATACCAATTATGATACATTCGGGTGTTTATAATGTCAAATTGATAAAAAACAAAAATACCGCCGATGGCGGTATTTTTGAATTTACAAAATGATTCATGCAAATTATTTTGCGTTCTTTTCCGCAGACGCAGCCGCCAAATCTTCGACGATACGCGCCTTTTTGCCGGACAAACCGCGCAAGAAGAACAATTTTGCACGACGAACACGACCGATACGAACCTTTTCGATTTTTTCAATCGCTGGGCTGTACAGTGGGAATTTGCGTTCCACGCCAACACCATAAGATTCGCGGCGTACTGTGAACGATGCATTGTTACCAGTACCACCATCGCGCGCAATAACAACCCCTTCGAAAACCTGAATACGGTATTTATCGCCATCTTTGATTTTTACAGATACTTTCAGTGTATCACCCGCTTTGAAATCAGGGATAACCTTTTCACCTTTCAATTTAGTGATTTGCGCTGCTTCGATTTTTTTAATAATGCTCATTTTTCATTTTCCTTTATTAAATCCGGACGACGTTCTTGTGTTATCGCGTCCGATTGTTGTTTCCGCCACCGTTCAATATTGCCGTGGTGACCGGACAGCAGGACTTCTGGGACTTTACGTCCACGCCATGCCGACGGGCGGGTGTATAACGGCCATTCCAGCCCCCCGATTTCGAAACTCTCGTTCGCGGTGGATTCAGCCCCACCGTGCAGGACATTATCTATCAAGCGAACGCAACTGTCAACAAAAACTTGGGCGGCAATTTCCCCGCCAGACAGTATGTAATCGCCGATTGATAATTCCATTATATCATATTCTTCGATGATTCGTTGATCTATTCCTTCGTATCGACCACACAGTAATGTATACGTTGCATCAGCATCCGCGGCAAATTCACGCACCATTTGTTGATTCAGGCGTGGCCCGCGTGGCGAAAAGTATATGATTTTGCCACGATTTTTTACCGAATCAATCGCTGCACCCAATGCGTCGGGACGCATAACCATACCCGCACCACCACCAAACTGTTCGTCATCAACACTGCCGTAATTATTTATGGCAAAATCACGAATGTTTATCGCATCATACGACCACACCCCACGTTCCAACGCACGGCCAACGACGCCGCCGGCCAACGTGCCTGGGAACATTTCTGGGAAAATGGTCAATATGTTAAAGTGCATTTTCTTTTAACGTTGTTTTTTATTGCAATTTTGCCATATCTGCAATGTATCGCGATGTGACACCTTGTCGGATCTGACCGCACCATTGCACCAGATATATTCGCCAGTACATTTCATACCCGCTGTGGCCAATTTCGGACATGTTGCATCCAACGGAATAATACGACGACCGTGCACATCAACCGGATACGTCATAAACTGGTCACATGTATAAACGCACGAACACCACAAATCACCGTTTGACGACTGGGTCAGGCGACGTGGAACATACGCATCATCGGTATCCATACGAACAAAAGTACGTGGTAACATTTTATCGCACCCTTTCTTTATTTTTATAACGGCACGCCAGAAAATCCCACGCGCATTCTGTATTTATTTTTCTGCCAATTCCGGCAAAATTTATTTTTACAATAGCCATATTATTTAACCACTATAACCCGTGCATTCAAATCAACGTTTGCACCAATAAATGACACCATGTCGCCATTTTCCAGTTCGATAATATCACCCGCACCATAATTTTGGAAACATGCCACACGACCAATATTTTTACCATCACGCATAACCGTAAAACCAATCAGATCGGATTGATAATATTCGTCCGCCCCCAGTTTTGGCAACGCATCGCGCGATATGAACAGTTCTGTGCCACGCAACGTTTCCGCCGCATTGCGATCGGCAATGCCATCAATTCGTGCAATTATAACATCGGACGTCGGATTCAGCCGACGCACAAAATGAAACTCGCTTGATTTGAATTTTGAACACAACACATCAAAATGCTTGAAATCCATCGGATTTTCAGAATATGTCTGAACCCGAACCTCGCCCCGAATGCCCTGGGGCGCGACAATTTTTCCAACCAAAATTTTTGATGTATCATTCATAACAAATTACCGAATGCGCCCGACATTGCGGGCGCATTTATAAAAGCAAAATTATTCTGCTGTGGCCTCTGCGGCTGCGTCAGCTGGGGCTTCCGCGGCGGCTTTTGCTGCTGCTTCTGCGGCTGCCTTTTCTTCGGCAATCTTGGCCAACTTTTCGGCTTTGTCTTTAATCTTCATCTGTGTTTTTTCAGATTGCAGATTTTTCTTTGTCTGAACTGGGATTGGTTTCTTTTCTGCCAAACCAGCATTTACCAAGAAACGATAAACGCGGTCAGATGGTTTTGCACCCTTGGCAATCCAAGATTTAACCTTTTCAACGTCCATAACAACGCGTTTTTCATTGTCGCGTGCCAACATTGGATCGTATTTACCAACAGTTTCCAAAACATTGCCAGAATTACGGGCATTGCGAGAATCTGTAACAACGATGTGATAATATGGACGTTTTTTTGCGCCGAAACGTGCCAAACGAATAACAGTTGCCATAATTTTGCTCCTTAGTATTTCTAACTGTTTGCCCACACAGAAAAACCACCATCAAAGACAAAAACTTGTCGGTTGATGTTCCACACGCATACCGCGTACTGGATTTATATAAATGGCAATCTGTTGGGATTTGCGGGGTTATTATGAACCAAAAATTATCAAAAGTCAAACAGAAACTTGGTGCGGGCGAAGGGAAACCGAGTATATAAAAACACAAAAAGCCGCGTTATTAGCGGCGATTTGATGTTTGCGTTACAAGGTTACCCGCGTCAACGCAACTATTTTCAAACTTGGTGCGGGCGAAGGGAATCGAACCCTCGCCTAAAGCTTGGGAAGCTTTCGTTCTACCATTATACTACGCCCGCAGGCGTCTGGTATTCTATACGGGTTTGGTATAAAAGTCCAGACAAAAAACGCGCCATTGCGGCGCGTATATTATTTGCTTTCACCAACTGGGATTTGCAACAGTTGCTTTGGATATATCAGATTTGGGTTTTCAATATTATTGCGTTCGGCAATAATGCTGAACAACACACCGCGACGCAGGAAATTACGCGCAATAATCCACAGGCAATCGCCACGGCGAACCGTGTAATAAGTGTTATCGTCACCGGTCATTTCTGGCATTGTGAATGTATGTCCAACCTGTGCCACCGTGCGACCGTCACCATCGTGCAGGCGTACCGTCAACGTATATTCTTTGCCGGTTTCCAATTCACCAACGTCCGCCCCCAGACCAAAATGCTTGTGATCAGATACGCGTGCAAAACCCAAATATTTATTATTCAACGACAACGATACGCGCAGGCGTGGCAACGCATCACCGGTTACAACAATGCGTCCCGTGTCCAAATAATCGATTTTAGACACAACCAAATCACCATCTGCCAACTGCGATGGGGCTTGCAACATTGTGCTGCCGTCGCGTGTCATCAGCAAAGACACAGAATGTTTATACCCGTGTGGCGAAACATAAACAAATACGTTTTCAGTGGATTTTGTGCCATCATCTGCACCAACCAGCGAGATGGTATAGTTGCCAGCATCAAATACGCGTGCGGGTGCATACACAAATTCACCATCAGAATCAGTGCGTTCTGTGGCAACGATTTTACCATTGATTACGATTGATATATTCTGATGCGGCAACCAACGACCCGCGACAACGATAGAGCCCGCAGGTTCAATACGAACAATGTCAAACGATGGAATGGTATTATCGTCAACGGTCTGAACAACCGGTTCTGGGACAGATGGCACAACCACAACCTGTGTTGTTGTATTGTTTGCGCGCACAAACAGAACCCAAATTGCAACACAGATAACAAAGATTGCGCACAAAATTGGAAACCAATACGCGCGCAGACCACTGCGTGAATTGCGTGCCGTACGTGCCGACGTCGCCGCCGTCTGAATTTCCGCGTCATTGCGTGGGGCGGGGCGTGCAAAGATATTCAATGTCTTCAAGAAACGTCTGGCAAAATTGCGACGGTTTTCCATCCAGTTGTTCTGTTGGGCGATTGCATCATTTATCAAATCATCTGTGCTGCGCTTTGTTTTGCCGATATTAGTTGGCTTTTGATTATTTTTTGCCATGTGTAATCTCCTGAAACGTTTGGAATTAAAACTTTGGACAAATTATTGCAAATAATCTTTCTTTGTCAACTCAAATATGATATAATCAGACCAGATTTTGGGGGAGATTATGAAGAAAATAGGTGTTATGACGACCGGTGGTGATTGTTCCGGTCTGAACACGGTAATCCAGCGTTTAACACGTGGTGCGCGCCTGCGCGGGTGGCAGGTTTTGGGGATTCTGGACGGTACAGATGGTCTGTGTACAACACCACCCCGTGTTATCGAATTAAATGACGACACTTTGCCGATTGAAAACGCGCGCTTGGCGGGCAGTTTTCTGCACAACGGTCACGCCGGCGCAATGAATTTTGAAACCGCGGCCGAGGGCGGCAAACTGGACAATTTCAACAAGAGATTACGCAAATCATTACAGGAATTAAAACTGGACGCACTGATTTTGATTGGCGGCAACGGCAGTTTGTCGTTGGCATGGTGTAACCGCGCGATTTATTCAGACCTGCAACTGATTTGTATTCCAAAAACGATTGATATGGATATACCACTGACTGATCGCACGATTGGATTCAGCACCGCGGTTCAGCAACTGACATCATTTTGTGACCAGTTGATGATGACCGCGCGCAGCCATCATCGCTGGTTTGTGGTACAATCTATGGGGCGCGATTGTGGTGCGTTGGCGTTGCATGGTGGTATCGCTGCCGGTGCAGAGGTTATATTGATACCGGAAATAAAATTCGATTTGGATTCGGTTATTGTACACATACAGCACGCCGACACAGATTACGGCATTATTGTTGTGTCAGAGGGCGTACATCTGCGTGGGCATTCAGGACGCCCCGCCGATATTATTTCGCGCAAATTGACCGCTGCGGGTATTGCAAACCGCGCCGTATTCCCAGAACACACCCAACGCGTTGGTGACACCACTGCATGCGACCGCATTTTGGCGGTACGTTTTGCCGATTGCGCACTGCACGCGATTGATAACAATGAAACATATGTTATGACGGCATTGGACGGCAATGACGTAAAAACGGTCAGTTTGTCTGATTTCTTTGATGCCGGCGAAATTGCCGACGACCCAAAGATTCCTGGGCTGAAAACATCAGATGCATTTGTTTCCCCCGACGACCCATTATTGGACGTCGCCCATCACATGGGAATCTATATTGGTGAAATCAAATAAAAAAACGGGGCTTTCGCCCCGTTTTTTATTTCTTTTCAGAGAAATCAGCATCACGCGTACCATCTTCGTTTGGCTTGTTTTCGCCAGATTCAGATTTCTGCGCTTCCTGCGCCGCTTTATAAACCGCTTCGCCCAGTTTCATTGATTTTTCCATCAATGCATCTGTCTTTTCTTTCAGCGATTCTGCGGTTGCGTCCGCCTTGGCCAATTCATCAGACAATGTGGTCTTCGCATCTTCAATGGCCTTCTTGTCATCGGCACTGATTTTATCACCATGTTCTTTCAGTGATTTTTCAATGCTGAACACTGCGGCTTCGGCGTTATTCTTGGCTTCGGCCAATGCACGCTTCTGCTTGTCTGCTTCGGCATTTGCCGCGGCTTCGTCAACCATCTTTTTGATATCTTCTTCGGACAGGCCGCCGTCGGATTTAATAGAAATCGTCTGTTCTTTGCCTGTGCCTTTATCCTTGGCAGATACGTGCACGATACCATTGGCATCAATATCAAACGATACTTCAATCTGTGGCATGCCACGTGGGGCAGGTGCGATACCTTCCAAATTGAACTGGCCCAACAATTTGTTGTCTGCGGCCATATCACGTTCGCCTTGGAATACGCGAATTGTCACAGCTGATTGGTTATCTTCGGCGGTACTGAACACCTGTGATTTCTTGGTTGGAATTGTTGTGTTGCGGTCAATCAGACGTGTGAACACACCACCCAATGTTTCAATACCCAATGACAACGGTGTCACGTCCAACAACAGAACGTCTTTGACGTCGCCTTTCAGAACGCCACCCTGAATTGCTGCACCCAACGCAACAACTTCATCAGGATTTACACCTTTGTGTGGTTCGCGACCGAAAAATTCTTTTACTGTTTCGACAACCTTTGGCATACGTGTCTGACCACCGACCAAGATGACTTCGTTGATTTGCGATTTGTCCAATCCCGCATCTTTCAACGCTTTCTTGCAAGGTTCGATTGTCTTTTGAATCAGGTCATCAACCAGCGATTCCAACTTTGCACGTGTCAGCGTTGTATTAAAGTGCTTTGGCCCAGTTGCATCTGCGGTCAGATACGGCAGGTTGATATCTGTCGACATCTTGGACGACAATTCAATTTTTGCCTTTTCTGCGGCTTCTTTCAGACGCTGCAACGCCAATTTATCACCCGACAGGTCAATACCGGACTGTGCCTTAAATTCATCAATCAAGTATTTCAATACGCGGGCATCAAAATCCGAACCACCCAGTGCGGTATCACCGTTTGTGGATTTGACTTCGAACACGCCATCAACGATTTCCAAGATGGAAATATCGAATGTACCACCACCCAAGTCATACACGGCGATTGTGCCATTCTTGTCTTTTTCCAAACCATACGCCAGTGCTGCTGCGGTTGGTTCGTTGACAATACGCAATACGTTCAGCCCTGCAATACGACCCGCATCTTTGGTTGCCTGACGCTGTGAATCATTAAAGTACGCTGGAACTGTAATAACCGCATCAGACACGGTTTCGCCCAAATACGCTTCGGCATCTTTCTTTAATTTTGCCAAAATCATTGCAGAAATCTGAGATGGGGCATATTTCTTGCCATCAATTTCAACCCACGCATCGCCATTGTCACCACGTACAATTTTATATGGTACGCGTGCCGCGATTTCTTTGACCGCAGGACTGTCAAAGCGCAAGCCCATCAAACGTTTAATTTCATAAATTGTGCTTTCAGGATTGGTGATTGCCTGATTCTTGGCTGTGATACCAACCAACTGTTCACCATTTGATGTCAACGCGACAACAGATGGGGTTGTACGACCACCCTCTGAATTTTCGATAATTTTTGGATCATTACCGTCCATGAATGCCATGGCGGAATTTGTTGTACCCAAATCAATACCTAATACTTTTGCCATTTTTTTGCTCCTTGAATTTTCTTATGCCCATCATATAGTGAACATAAAAACGCATTTCAAGACCACAGGAAAAAAATAATAATAAAAAACCGCCCAAACGGACGGTTTTTTTGCATAAATAATTTTGCAATTATTTTTTCGCTGGCGCAGCGGCGGCAGGTGCAGCAGCAGCAGCTGCGGCGGCCTTTGGTGCTTCTGCTTCTTCTGGCATTTTACCACCGATTGTTGCAAACGCCAATTCTGCCTGATGCAAGCCCAATTCGATACCCGCTGGCAATACCAAGTCAGAACCGTGAACTGTTTCGCCGATTGTGACGTTGGACAAATCAATAACGATTTTTTCAGGAATATCGTGTACCAAACCGCGCAATGCAACCTTACGTACTGCAAAGTTCAAAACACCACCCAGTTTAATACCCTTGGACGTATCAACATTGATAACTTCCACTGGAACGCTAACGTCGACAGGATTTTTCACATCGATACGTTTGAAATCAACGTGAATAACCGCGTCCGACACAGGGTGATATTGAATATCAACCAACATAGCATCTTCTTTGCCGTTTGCTGTGTCGATTTCAAACAATTTAGTCCGCAAAGCTGGCTTTTTAATCAGCAATTCGAAAGAATTGCCGTCCAGTTCGATTGCAACTGGGGCTTTCTTTTCGCCATAGATAACCGCGGGGATTTTCTTGTTTTTGCGGATGCTGCGTGTGGCCCCCTTGCCAGCGACGCTGCGAATATCTGCATTCAATTTAATTGCCATTTTATAATCCTTTTAATAGCATTGGTTTAACTGTGCGCGACCTCCAAGGGTGCCGTGCGGGGCATATTATTTACTAAAATCTTTGAAAAATCAAGGTTTTTATTACGCGCGACGTTGCAAAATCAAAAATCGCGCCCGTCCATACGTTTTATCGCGCAGGATTTCCCACTGTGCATCATCCGGCGACATGAATTTATCGGCATCTTGTTCCCATACCAGAATCGTGCCATCACACACCACCGCGCCCGCACGCCGTACAAATCGCGCCCCCAGTTCCGCCAAATCATACGGTGGATCAACAAATATTAAATCGGCACTTGGCGCAATTTGGTCAATTCGTGTCATTGCGTCCGCCATCAAGATATTCGCCCGCGCGCCAACATTCAGGGGCGTAACATTCGCACGCACCGCCTTTATCGATGTCGCAGCGTTATCGGTAAACGTGACGTTTGCCATGGGGCGGCGCGATAAAAATTCAATTCCAAATTCGCCACTGCCCGCAAATGCGTCCCATACATTCAGGGTGTCGCGCGCACCAATAATCCCGTCCAGCATATTGAACAACGCGATGCGCGCGCGATTCTGGGTCGGGCGCGCCCCATCTGGCAGGCACAATTTGCGCCCACGAAATGTCCCTGAAATGATTTGCAATTTCGAATCCATATTGTACAGTGTATCACATGAACCCAATGCAGCAAGCCATAAATTTAGCAACCCGCGCAAAATCGCACGACGATGTTCCAATCGGTGCGGTAATTGTGTGCGATGGGCGTATTATTGCCCGTGGCGAAAATCAGGTACAACAGAAACAAAATCCGACATTACACGCCGAAATAGTTGCAATAAACCGCGCCTGTAAAAAACTGGGAACAAAATTCTTGGACGGGTGCGACATCTATGTATCACTTGAACCATGCGCAATGTGCGCGACGGCCATTTCACTGGCACGCATTCGTCACATATATTTCGCCGCCACAGACATCAAGGGCGGGGGCATAACGTCCGGCGCGCGCGTATATGACACCGACCGTCACCTGTGGAAACCAGATGTCACCCAAATGCCGGAATTTGCCGACGCATCGGCACAAATGCTGCGGGAATTTTTCGCAATGCGACGTAATAAAAATGGCGACAAATAATTTGTCGCCTGTTTTTTTATTTATCAATCAAACTGCTGCCTGACATATCGGCGGGCTGGGCCAGACCCAACAACTGTAACATCGTTGGTGCAATATCCGACAAGCCACCATCATGCACGCTGTGCGGCGTGTTTGACACCAATATGAAATTCACAGGATTTGTTGTATGCGCCGTCCACGGCATAGCATTTTCATGATCCCACATTTTTTCCGCATTTCCGTGGTCGGCCGTAATCAGAACCGTACCATTCAACGCCAATACTGCGGGCACCAGGCGCGCCAACTGGGCGTCCAAGACCTCCATCGCGGCGATGGCGGCGGGCTCTTTACCCGTATGTCCAACCATGTCACCATTGGCATAGTTCAAAATCACCACATCAAAGTCCGCCAATTTGTCCAACAACGCGTCCGTGATTTTAATTGCCGACATTTCTGGGGCTAAATCAAACGTTGCAACGTCTGGCGATGGAATCAGAACCTTTTCTTCGTCCGCATAGTCCACATTACGTTCTGCATCAAAGAAATACGTCACATGGTTGTATTTTTCCGTTTCTGCAATACGTAATTGACGCAAATGATATGCCGCCAGAACATCACCCAACGTGTCGTGCGTTTCAACATCTGGCAACAGTGCAGGGCACAATTCGTCCAACCCTTCGCCATATTGGGAAAAGCACAACATGTGCGCGCCCGTGGTCAAAATTGCACGCACAATCTGGCGCGCGCGGTCGCTGCGGTAATTGCCAAACAGAAATCCATCTTGGGGTGTAATTGGCACATCACCTGTAATGACGGTCGGTTTGATAAACTCATCTGTTTCGCCATGTGCATACGCCGAATCCAACGCAGAATCAATTGTTGGCGAAACATATGGGCTGGTCGCGCGGGCGATTGCATCAAATGCCATAGCCGTCCTGTCCAGATTCTGGTTTCTGTCCATTGCATAGTAACGCCCCGACAATGTTCCCCAGAATGCCTGACCCGATTCCAGATATGTGGCCAAGCGTTCTTTGACCAATCGAATATATTCACCGGCGGACTGGGGCGGTGTATCGCGTCCATCGGCAATAAAGTGAATGCACAGGCGCAAACCGGAATCCAGCACGCGCGTTGCAATCGTCAACATATCATTTATGTCCGAATGCACACGCCCATCAGACATCAGCCCCGCCATGTGAACAATGCCCCCATCACGCTGGACAGATTCAATAAATTCCGCCAATGGAATGTTCTTGTCCCATTTTTCCAACTGAAACCGGCGCAAGAATTGATTCACCACGCGTCCCGAACCAATGGTGATGTGTCCAACCTCTGAATTACCCATTGTGCCGTACGGCAACCCCACCGCCGCGCCACTGGCATCCAAACACGAGTGCGGGTATGTTTGTAATAATTTGTTAAAATACGGCATCTTTGCCAATGCAACCGCGTTATGTTCAGTTTCTGGATTTATTCCAACACCGTCCATAATACATAAAACAACTGGTTTTGTCATAATTCCTATTCCCTTTACTGATATGATAGTGCAAAAATATAATAACAGTTTTTTGATTGCAAAAGAAGAATAAAAATTGTATAAATTGTCCTAGGAACTATGTCATATACACAGAGAGAAAAGAATATGAGTGGAAGACCTTTTTCCCCAACATCCGTAGACGAGCACATTGGCCAACGCGTCCAACTGCGCCGTGTAATGATGGGCCTGTCACAAAAAGATTTGGCCAAGATTTGTGGGGTAACGTTTCAACAAATTCAAAAATACGAAACCGCTGGGAATCGTATATCGGCGTCACGCCTGTTTGAACTCAGCACTGCGCTGGAAACGCCGGTGTCGTTTTTCTTTCAGGGGTTGCCTGGGAATACATCAACCGAAATTCGTGGTGGTAAATCAACGGGCCGCGTTGCCGAACAGAAATCAGACGATCCATTATCAAAAAATGAATCCCTGCAACTGATAAACCTGTACTGGCGTCTGCCCGATGATGACAAGCGCAAGATGGTTATGAAAATGTTGCGTTCGTTAAACAACATTGATTAAAAAAATAAAAACAGACAAATAAAAAAACGCCCGTTCGGGCGTTTTTTTTTATAAATATGACTCCGTGACCTTGTATCTGCCATCGATATTTCGGATAGAACCCGTCCCCGAGCCCGATGAACGCGATGAACCGTTACTGGTACTGCCACTGGACGTGCTGCCAGTGCTGCTGCCACTGGTTTTGTCCGTAATTCTGATTTTCGGTAATACCCGTTTAACAAAATTCTTCAAAACGTCACTGTTATCTTGTTCCAGATAGCAATTACCGGTTTCATAATAACCATTCATCGCGGTGCAACGTTCCTGATACCACACATCGGTCAGCACACAACCACGTACAGAATCATATGTGGCAACCGGTGTTTCACGCCCTGTGTTATATGCCAAGCACGCCGTACGTTCACTGTTTTCAACACAACGCCCAGACAATGCGGCGTTGCCCGTTGGTTCTTCGGATTTGCCAAACGTTGTGGAATAGAACGCCGTCAACAATTTGCCCGTATCGTTCGCATCTGTCCAGAACCCGTCCAGCGATTCGCACGCATCCACCAACTGATCGTCCAATTCTTCCTGAACATCAGAAATCGCTTGGGTTACTTGCTGTTTTACACGATCCGGCAATTCAGAAAATTGTGTACTGTTACTGGTTGGATCTTTGCAATTCTGCAATGCATAGTTTTCAATAACACTGCGCAACTGTGCCTGACCATAGCGACGGCAATTCCACGGGTAACCCTGATTACCAGTCGACGGTGTACACAACTGTTTAACATAGTTATCAATCGCGGTGGCGCACCCTTCGGCAACACGGACGGTATCAACATTATCAACAAACGCCAACAACGATTTAATTCCGCAAGATGCCGCATCACTGGTCAATTTACCGTTACCATCAAATTGGCAATTCGTGTTATTACCATACAGTGCCGCACACGCCGTAACTTTGTCCTGACACATTGCCTTGGCCGCGTATGCACTGACCGCGCCCGCCGCCGATGCGGTTGTGGTATCAAAATCCTTTAACGCGTTTGTCTGGGTATCATAACAGTCCGCCATTGTACTGACGCAAGACATTTTGACTTCTTCAATCTTGGCCGATTGGGCTTGCGCAATTTCAATCAATGCGCTGCGCTTAAATTCTTGCCATACGGTGGTGGAAATATCGCGACATGAATCCAATGCAGTCGTTGCGAACATCTTGCGCGTTTCCAAGAAACTGTTGAACTTGCCGTTCTGGCTCAATACATCGGTGTTGCCATTTGCGCCGGCCAATGTAATCAGATTTTCCAATTCGAACAAACGCGGGCTGTAAATTGGGTCGCCAGTATTTGCATCAACATATGCCCCGGTATAGTCCAAGCACTTTTTATAGTTTGCGCCACACGCCGTATCCGCGGTAATTGCACTTTTAACCTTGGCAATACATTCATTCACGTCCGCGCTGTTGTGACTGCGATATTCTTCCAGACGGGCATCGCGCAAGTATTTTTCCGCGGTGCGCACGGTCTGTTTAATTGTTTCGCGCTGGGAATTGACTTTCTTTTCATACGCATTGCAATCTTGGGAAATCAAGATGTTATATGAACTTTTCGCCATGGTCATAACGGCATTGTTTTCGCACGCGTCATTCATCAATGACAAGCATTGCTTTTGCGCCTGTGTGTATAACGCCTGACCCTCTAACTGGGACAAATCAGTACCCGACGAAGAACTGAATATAGACGACGCGTCACCGCCACTCCAAATATCGTCCATACTGGTCGAGAAATCCAAATCCAACACGCCCAATGATGTACTGTTGCTGCTGGCGGACACCTTGCGCTTGCCAGACAACAAATCGCCAATTTCAGACAACATCGCCGCCGCGCCACTGGTATCGTTTTTGATTGCACGTTCCCCCTCGGTCGCGGTGTACATCGCATTGACCTCGGCCGCGGTTTTGTCCACAGCGTTCAAGTTATTATTTTCAAATTGTGCCAACAGATTTTTGGCCTCGTCCAATGCGGCCTCTGTATCACGAAATTCCGTAAACTTTGAACTGCAAAAACAGCGACGATATGTATCGTTCGCCTTGGCACAGAATTGATCCATACATGTGGAATACGCCTCGCGACAGGTGGCATACCCACCGCCGATTTTCGACACATCATCAAATACCGCTGTTGCACGCGCAACCGCCGCACGTGATGCATTCACATTTGTCGCACTGCGCGCACTGCTGGTATTGGTCGGGGCATACGCCGCACGCATTGCACCCATAACGCCCACACGGGCAACAGTCCCGCTGCGCGATGTGCTGGCCGGTGTCACCGCCGTACGGGCATTGCGTGACGATACGGTATTCGTCGTTGTGGCCGCACGTGATGCCGTCGTTGTTCTGCGTGATGTGGTCGTGGCCGTGCGGGACACGGTTGCGGCATCTGAATTACGATTTGTATTACGTGGCGTTGACGTATCACGCCCAGATGATGCAACGCCAGACGTCGCACGCGGATTAGGCATCTGTTCCGCCGACACATTACCAGCAGAAACAGCGACCATAATCGCCATAAAACATTTGATTAAATTCGACGTGCGCATTGCCAATTTTTACTCTCTCTTGAACGTATTATATCATTTTTCAGACATGTGAATCAATACCGAAATTATTCGATACAGCAGTTCACCGCATTCTTGACCCAATCACCCAATTTGCGAACAGTTGACTTGTCGGTTTTGCCCGCCGCGCCCTTGGTGGCGACCGCCTTGTCATCGGCCTGTTTCAATTTGCATTCGGTCATTGCATGTTCATACACCGCCGGCGCAGTTTGTTTTACACCCGTCAGGTCTATCAGGTTCATATTGATACCCCAGAACAGCGAGTACAAATCATACGCCTTGTTGAACAGATTATAAGCATCTTCGGTGTTACCCGCACCCAGTGCCTTGGTTCCAACCTCCATCAAACGCATAGATGCCGCCAACAGATGCTTGGAAATGCACCATACTTCGCCATCTTCGGCAGATGACGGTTTTACAATGCGTTTCATCAGTTCTTTGCGCATTTCACGAACCGTGTTTATCATGTCATAGAAACCGGTCTTGTGTGTTTTTGCACCACTGAAAAAGAAGTGTTCTTCCAATGACACCAAATTCATCAGCGCAATCGACAAATCCTGATCAGACGACAAGTCCAATGGATTTACCTTTTTCGATTGGTCAACTTTCTGAATCATTTCGTTCAAAGTCATTTTTTTGCTTTCGCGTTTCATGTTTATTTCTCCTTAGAATATCTCAAATTACATGCATACAACCATTGCCCAACTGACCAACGCCAGTGCAACAATGGGTAAAACAACCTTTTCAAATGGGAAATGTGCGTGACCGCCATTACGCGCCTTCATAAAATCGTACAATTTTTCCACCAAGATGAACAAGATTGCACCACAAATTGTTCCGAACAGCACAGGATCCATAACGAATGTGCCGCAAATCATTTGGGGATTATATTTTACGCGCCCCAAATACACAAAACCAATCATCGCCACCGACAGCACAATCAACATAGGATTACGTCCGCGCCAATTCCAACCGCGCTTGTCACAGAACTTGATTGCCCAGTACCCCAACAACGCCAACAATGCACCCGCCCACAGGCCAACAACACTGTCTGGCACGCCCATATGACGTGCGATTTCCAATGACGCGCCAATCGCGATTGTGCACACCGGACATGCGGGATTCGCCAACGCTGACGCCGGCGCGGCTGCTAATAACAAAGCCAATAACTTTTTCATTTAATTTACCTTTCCTTGTTTATCAACGATAATTCTACAAAAAACGCACAGGGCGGGTCAATATGATTTTACGACCGCACGCATGTGCGCACTGCGTGCACGCGAATTGTTTTCCAGTTCCGCGCTTGTTGGTGTTTTTGTGGGCATTGCCGCAAATTTTGGTTCTGCAACCACCGGCATATGCGGGTCACCCAGTGGCGACGTCCATGCGCGAAACGTGTTTTTGACAATTCTATCTTCCAGTGAATGAAACGTCACACATACACATTTGCCGCCAACATTCAGCAAATCAGGCACAGCGCGCAGGGCGCGTTCCAGTTCGCCAATTTCGTCATTCACCGCAATGCGCAATGCCTGAAACACCGGTGCGACATCACGCGGATTATGAATCAGGTCACGCAATTCAAACGTTGTTTTTGGTGCGGCACGTTTTATTGCATTTGCGATTATGCCCGCTTTTTTCACGTCACCATATTCATGCAACACATGTGCCAAATCGGTTGCCGACGCATTTTGAATAAATTCGGCCGCTGTCACGCCCGCCACCGACATACGCATATCCAATGGTGCGTCCGCCCGAAAAGAGAAACCACGCGACGCAATGTCAATCTGCATTGATGAAATACCCAAATCAAACACGATTGCATCAAACGTTTCATTCAATTCCGCCATCGCCGAAAAAGGACGTGCAACAAATGTAAATCTGTCGCCAAATTCCGCACGCAACGCATCGGCATCCGCGACAACATTCGGATCACGGTCAAACGCAATAACCGACGCGCCTGCATTCAAAAAAGCGCGCGAATAACCGCCCGCGCCAAACGTTGCATCAATAATGCGCGCGCCACGCACATCGCCCAACGCGTCCATCACCGCGCCCAATAACACAGGAATATGTTTTGTTGTCGTCATTCTATTTCAACCTTGATTCCCAATGCGATTAAATCCTTGGCCGTGGTTGCGCCCAATTCAACCCCCGTCGGCAATGCAATCGATGCCGTCTTGTCCGCCCCGTGCAGGTTCAAAATTACACGTGTATTGCCATGTGGCAATGAAATCAATGCCTTTTTAACCGCGGGCAATACGTCTTTGTCATAAATTTCCAACGTCAGTTTTCGTGCAACACGCGCCACCCATTGCGTCAGCGGTGTAATAGAATCAACAAATATTGATACGCGATCATCACGCGCGGACGTTTTGCCCGAAATCAACACAACGTTTTCAGTGGACAGTGTCTGGGCAAATGTCGCCGCCGCGTCCCCAAACGCCACCGCATCAATATTACCAAAACTGTCAGACGCATTGATTGTAATCATTTCCTTGCCGGTCTTGGTACGTCGCCGCGAGAACGAATTTACATTCGCCGCAACCTGAACCGGCTTGCGATCGCCCAATTCCATCAGCGACGCACTTGTCGCCAATTTGGCACGCTGAATCAGATGCTTGAATTGATCCAATGGATGCGCCGAAATATAGAAACCCAGTGCCGCCAATTCGTTTTCCAAACGTTGGCCAAATGTCCATGGCGCAACCCGTGTCAGATTCTTGGCCAATCTGTCTTCGACAACATCATCTTCGACCGTATTTGCAAACAGTGACAACGAATTTGCGCCATCTTTGGATTTCGATGCATACGACAAAATCGCATCAGCATTGATGAATATGGCCGCACGATTTGGTTGCAACGAATCCAACACACCAACACGGGCAAACGCCTCCAAAATACGTTTGTTCATAATTGGCGCACAACGCTTTGCAAAATCGGTCAGATTCTTGAATTTTCCGTGTGCATTACGTTCCGCAACAATCGCGTCTGTTGCCGCCGTGCCCACGCCCTTGATTGCCGCCAAACCATAAATAATTTTGCCATCACGCACCGTGAACAGCGATTCACTGATATTGATATCAGGCGGCACAATTTGAATGTTAAAGTTCGCCTTGGCATCATCAACAAACAACGCCAACTGGTCGGTATCATTCAGATTACTGGACATAGATGCCGCCAAAAATTCGGGGGTAAAGTTCGCCTTCAAATACGCACACTGGTTTGCAACGATGGAATAGGCGATAGCGTGCGATTTGTTAAACGCATATTTTGCAAATTCCTTGAACTTTTCCCACAGGTCTTTGGCCTGTTCACGGTTCAAGGTTTGTTCCTGTTCGCAACCGTCCATAAATTTAACTTCCAACTGCGCCAGCAAGTCCAACTTCTTTTTACCCATGGCCTTGCGCACGGTATCGGATTGACCGCGTGTAAATCCCGCCAACGCGCGCGTCAGCATCATAACCTGTTCCTGATAAACGATAATACCATATGTTTCTTTCAGAATTGGCTCGGCCTTTGGGTGAACATATTCAATCGCTTCTTCGCCATGCATACGGGCGATAAATTGCGGAATAAATGCAATAGGCCCCGGACGGTTCAACGCATTTAACGCCGAAATTTCCAAGAAACTGGTCGGGCGCATCTTGCGCAATGTCTGTTGCACAAACGGGGCATCGAATTGGAATATACCTTCGGTATGTCCACGTTGCCACAATGCCATTGTTTTCGGATCATCAACTGGAATCTTGTCCAAATCAATGTTGATGCCACGCGTTTGTTGAATCAGGCGCACCGCATACTTTAACACAACCAGTGTTTCCAATCCCAGAAAGTCAAATTTAATCAGCCCCGCCGATTCCAAATAATGCCCGTCAAATTGGCACGATGGCAACGGGTTGGCGGGATCGCGATATACCGGCGCAATCTTGGTCGTTGGGCGGTCGCCAATAACGACACCGCATGCGTGCTGACCCAGGTTTCGAATTGAACCCTCTAATTCCTCGGCGATGGACACAACCTTGTTCATGTCTTCGTCAGTTGCCAAAACGTGCTGAATTTCAGACGATGCATCAACCGCATCTTTTAATTTCTTGGCATCTTGGGGAATCAGTTTCGACAGACGATCTGATTTAGAATACGGAATCCCATACACGCGTCCAATATCGCGAATCGCGCCACGGGCCTGCAAACTGCCGAATGTGATAATACGACACACCGAATCATGGCCATATTTATCACAAATATACGCCAACACGCGTTCGATACCAGTTGGTTCAAAGTCCACGTCGAAATCGGGCATAGAAATACGATCTGGGTTCAAGAAACGTTCAAACAGCAATCCGTACTTTAACGGATTTACGTGCGTAATACCCAATGCCCACGCCACAATAGACCCCGCGCCCGAACCACGCCCTGGGCCGGTTAAAACGTCATTTTTACGACACCAATCGATATAGTCCGCAACAATCAGGAAATACCCCGGAAATCCCATATTGATAATAACGTCCAGTTCAAATTCCGCCTGTTCGTAATACGGTTTTGTATCGGTAATTCCTTGTTCACGCATACGCGCCGCCAATCCCGACATGGTATGCTCGCGCAACATTTGGCATTCGTTTTCCAAATCATCACCAAAACGTGGCAGCAATGGCTTTTCGTGAACATTCACCATAAACCCGCACCGACGCGCGATTTCAACCGTGTTCTCGCATGCCTCTGACAAATCAGAAAACAGTTCCCACATTTCATCGGGTGATTTGAAATATTGCTCTGACGACTTACGTGGACGGTCTGGATCGATAACCTTGGTCTGGCCCAGAACACAGGACAGGGCATCTTCGGCCTCATAATCCGATGCGGCGGCGCACACAACATCATTTGTCGCAACAATCGGAATATTTAATTCACGCGCAATGTTCAAAAATTCTGGTTCTGTTTTAATTTCGTCCGCCAAACCGTGACGCTGAATTTCCATATAGAATCGGTCGCCAAAGATTTTTTGGAATTGTTCAGCATACGCACGTGCCTGTGAATTTTGATTGTTCAAAATCGCCATACCAATCGGCCCATGATGCGCCCCCGACAGGCAAATCACGCCATCGGCATGCGACGCCAATTCATCAAACGTGATATATGGCCCCAAATGGTGATTGTCGCCACGCATGTACATAATACGGCTCAGTTCACACAGGTTCAGATACCCGCCGTGATTTTGCGCCAACAAAACAATCTGGGACAACGATGATTCGCGCAAGATTTTGGGGTCAACCGTATGATGATTTAACGATATTTCGACGCCAATAATCGGTTGCACTTTCTTGGCCGGCATAACATCAGAAAATTCGGCACAGCCCGACATCAAATTCGTATCTGTCAACGCGCACGCGGGCATACCGGCGGCGATACACAATGCGGGCAATTCCTTGACCTGAATAGTCCCAGTTCCGACCGACAAACGGGTATGCGTATGAAGATGAACGAATTGTTTTTCCATGCCGCCACAATAGCAAAATTTGCCCCCACGCCGCAACCAGATATTTATCAAAATGCAGATTTTTTTATTGACAGGAATTTTATTTTGCGCGCACATAAAAAACGGGGCAAACGCCCCGTTTTTTAATGCAACTTGCCACAGCAATGCTTGTACTTTAACCCAGAACCACACGGGCAGGGCGCATTACGACGCGCCTCCATACCAGCGGCCTGATTCAGTTCAGCATCATGCTGCGCGCGCTGTTGTTCGGTCGCATCAACATCTGCACGTGTCAGTTCCATGCGCGATATGTACGACACAGACATCAACTTGAAATTATTGATTGTGTTTTTGAACAATTCCAACGCTTCGCGCTTGTATTCATACAGCGGATTTTTCTGGGCGTACCCACGCAGGCCAATCGCCGTCTGCAAATAATCCATCTGTTGCAAGTGACGTTTCCACACCGCGTCCAATGCGCCCAACATCATCTGGCGTGACGCCATTTGCATCAATTCTGGGCCATACTTTTGCGCCTGTGCATCATATCGACGCATTGCCAACGAATGCAAGATATCATACGCCGTGCGTTCTGTGATATTTTCGTCGGTTTTCCACTTTTCAATATCAGTGATATCCAACGCGAACGCGCGCAACATTGCATCGTGAATGCCGGCGGTATTCCAATCCATTGGATGGGATTTTTCTGGAATATTATTTTCACAGATAATTTCCACCACATCGCCAATCATTTCACGCGCCAGCGGTGCTAAATCTTCGCTGGTCATCAGGTCATCACGCTGCTTGTACACAACACCACGTTGTTCATTCATAACGTTGTCGTATTTCAACAGTTCTTTACGTGCCTCGAAATATCTGGCCTCGACACGCTTTTGTGCTTTTTCCAACGCCTTGGTAATCCATGGGTGGGTAATTGCTTCGCCCGTCTTTAACCCCAGCGTGGTCAGCATGCCATTCAAACGCGCCGCACCAAATATACGCATCAAATCGTCGTCCAATGCTAGGAAGAACTTAGAATCCCCAGGGTCACCCTGACGACCACTGCGCCCGCGCAACTGGTTATCAATACGACGTGATTCGTGACGTTCCGTGCCAATTACATACAGACCACCCGCGTCCAGAACCAACTTCTTGTTTTTCTCGATACGGTCATAGATTTCTTTTTTCTTTTCTTCGAAATCAGGCGCATCCGCATCCAGTTCTGCAATTAAATCTTCGGCGTTACCACCCAGTTTAATATCAGTACCACGACCCGCCATATTCGTTGCAATGGTTACCGCCCCTGGGGCACCGGCCTGTGCAACAATCTTGGCCTCGGATTCATGATGTTTTGCATTCAGAACCGCCGGATTGACACCCAATTTCTTGCGCACAATCGCCGCCAGTTCTTCGGATTTTTCAATCGACACCGTACCAACCAAGACCGGTTGCTGGCGTGCCATACAATCCTGAATCTGTTTGATAATCGCGTCGTATTTTTCTTCCTTGTTGCGATAGATTTCATCGTGATGATCAATACGCGCAACCGGACGGTTTGTCGGAATCGACACCACACGCAATTTATAGATTTCTTCAAATTCAGCGGCCTCGGTCATCGCAGTACCGGTCATACCCGCCAGTGTTTCGTACAAACGGAACAGATTCTGGTATGAAATGCTGGACACCGTCTGATTTTCTGGCTGAACCTGAACGTGTTCTTTGGCCTCTATCGCCTGATGCAGACCTTTGCCGAAACGGCGGCCCGTCATAACACGACCGGTAAATTCATCAACAATCAGGATTTCACCATCACGCACAACATAGTTCACGTTTTTCTGATACAAATGATGCGCCAACAACGATTGCTGAATGTGCATCACCAATGCCGCATTTTCAGACGCATACAGGTTATCGCCCACCAACAGACCCGCATCTTTTAACAGGCGCGTAATCGTGTCGACACCCGATTCCGTCAATGTCACATGGCGGTCTTTTTCATCTTTCTTGTAATCAGATGGATTCAGTTGTGCAACCACCGCGTCAACCTGTGCGTACAGTTCACTGGTATCTTCGGCGGGGCCAGAAATAATCAACGGGGTGCGCGCTTCGTCAATCAGAATGCTGTCCACTTCGTCGACAATGGCAAAGAACAGTGGTCGCAAAACCTGTTGTGCCTTGGAAAATTTCATATTATCGCGCAGGTAATCAAAACCTAATTCTGAATTGGTCACATATGTGATATCGCACGCATATGCCGCACGACGTTCATCATCGGTCATATCGTGCTGAATTGTGCCAATGGTCAACCCCAAGAAACGATAAACCTGACCCATCCACGCCGCGTCACGTGACGCCAGATAGTCGTTGACAGTAATCAAATGTGCACCCTTGCCATACAATGCCTTCAAGAACAACGCCAGCGTTGCAACCAGTGTTTTACCTTCACCAGTTTTCATTTCGGCAATCTGGCCACCGGTCAGAACCATACCACCAATCATCTGGACGTTAAAGTGGCGCAGTCCAATCGTACGCACAGACGCCTCGCGCACCAATGCGAACGCATCAGGCAAAATATTCTTTTCTTTTTCACCATTTTGCAGACGCTTGCGCAATTCCTGTGTTTGTTCGCGCAACTGGTCATCGGTCATGGCATGATATTTCGGCTCTAAATCATTTATCAACGATACCGTTTTGTCATACGATTTTACCAAGCGGTCGTTGGCAGAACCCAATACTTTTGTGATAATATTTTTTAACATAACTTTTCCTTGTCTTTTTCCCCAATTTTATAGCAATTTTGTACCTTGCGGTCAAGATACTTTATGATATAATGCGGTAAAGAAAACAAAACAAGTGGCAGTGGTAATTTTTTCCTAAAATTACCGGATTTGGGGGGATTTTTATATGCGCGAACCAGTACAGAATTTGAATACATCAGATATAACCAGCGATATTTTTGTCGTTGCACCAACACAGATTGAATATATTGCCCAGATTTTTGCCGACAGCGTGGCTGACGCCATGAATATGCGCACATTTGCGCCAAAAATTCGTCAAATCGCGTCCCAGTCATTGCGCACGGCACTGTCTGCCGCCCGCCACGCCGGTGAAAAACGCTGATTTCCACGCACCGCGGGGCAGGGATTATGTCTATGTCGCCTGCGGACTGCGTTCCTGTCACTATCCTTTTACTTGGTTCTACTAGCACGTGTGTCGCCTGCGGACTGTGTCCTTGCCGCATCCTGCGCTTCGCTTGGATTCATTGCGAGCGCAGCGCGGCAATCCAGTACATTGTTGTTGCGCACATATTTGTTATTCTCGTCGCGGGCTGAGTTCTCCTCCTGTGGAGGAGTACCCGAAGGGGGAGGTGGTCTTTTGTCTGAAATCACCCACAAAATTTACACTTTTGCGCGGTTCAACAAGAAACTCTGTCATTCCGTGGCTCGACCACGGAATCTAGGTAATTGAAATCGCGCCGAATGGCGCACTTCATTGCTCTCTGCACTCTTTATCACGTCGGGGTGCAGCGGAGACGGATGCTCTTTGCTCTCTATTATCTATTCTCTAATTAAACCGCGCTGCGCTTGACAAACTTTATTTCAGTCCTATAATCACAAAAAAATACAGGACATAAAATGGCAAAAAATTTAACAGACGCAGAAATGCAGCAATTATTCGGCGCGAACCATTCGGGCCTGATTTATTACAACTATGATTTGGAATGTTGGAACACAAACACATTGAACAACACCGGCATTCCCCAGCAACACAGCGACACCGTTCGCGCACAGGTCTTGCACCAAAACACAACCATTTACCCCGGAATCCGCATGAAGAATTGCGACTTGGCAGCCGTCGCGGTAATGCAGACAGAACCGTATTTTCTGCCTGAAATCGGTCGTTCAATCCAAAATCCACAGTATATGCGCGATGGCAAAACGATTGTCGGCACATTGGTGTGGTGCAACCGTTCAACCGGCGAATTGCACTTGCCCAGTATTGGTTGGCTGGTATCTGGCAGTTTCAAGTTCCCCGCCACCGCGGTTCAAGAATCCGCAAATTCATTCTTGTTGCTGGCTATTCAACGATTGCGCGAGCTCAGCAAATAACCCCAACGCCACCACCGTGGCGTTTTTTATTCCCCGCCCTCGGAGGGGAACTTGGCACTACCAGCTCTTTTGTCATTGCGAGGAATGAAATGACGAAGCAATCCAGTGAATAAAAAAGTGCGCCGAATGGCGCATTCCTATTGTCATTCCCGCTCTGGGCCCCGCAAAATCGCAAGATTTTGTGGGTGGGCAAAGGCAGGAATAGGGACTAAACAGTGCGAGCATCGTGAGCCAACCAAAAGACCACCCCGTCCTGCGGACACCCCTCCACCGGAGGGGAACTTGCTACGTCCTTGTTGCGGTCTAAGTTCTCCTCCATCGGGCCCCGCAAAATTGATAAATTTTGTGGGTGATTCCGTGGAGGAGTACCCGATAGGGGGAGGTGGTCTTTTGTCAGAATGCACTAATTTTATTATTACGCACTCTCTCGACCACCCCGTCGCATTCGCGCCACCACCCCCTCCAATGGAGTGGAACTTGGCACTACTAGCACCCTTGTCATTGCGAGCGCAGCGTGGCAATCCAGTGAATAAAAAAGTGCGCCGATGGCGCACAATATCTATTATCTATTATCTATGCTCTATTATCTATGCTCTATTATCTATGCTCTATTATCTATGCTCTATTATCTATG